>Ga0209220_1000068_pt1 | contig 53652 bp, 59 predicted proteins | sample BlaSpr_A8_OM3_M3_FD_187984 | JGI IMG/M metagenome (GOLD analysis project Ga0209220, IMG submission 187984) | Forest soil microbial communities from Thunder Bay, Ontario, Canada - Black Spruce, Ontario site 2_A8_OM3_M3 (SPAdes) (version 2) | ecosystem: Environmental > Terrestrial > Soil > Boreal... | reverse complement strand
CCCTTCCACCCATCCCAGGCGGCGCATCTCGTCGAAGAAAGACCGCGTGGCGGGCTCGTCATCCTCCGATTCGCCGGCAAAGAGCACGACCACCGAAACCATTCGCGCAGGTTGCGCAAACGCAAGTCGCGGCGCGACAAGGCCGGCGACTAACGCGCCGAGCAGTGTCCTTCTCGTTGCCACGCTTACGCTCATTCGACGCTGATCGCCCAAGGTAACTAGCCATTCCGCTGGCGGTTCAGCTACGACCGGTGATCACGACATTGACCTGGCCATCGGCTCTCTGAACCACCTCGTAGTGCCAACCGCGGCCGAGGACCTTCATCGCCATCGCACGCGCGAGCTCGTGCCGATCAAGCTCGCCGCCGGCAAGCCGATGGACCTGCAGCCCGCCGAACCCCTCGGCAACTTCTTCGAAGTTGCTCACGTAGAGCACTTTGCCCTTCGGGTCGCACCCGACCGATTCCGGGTTCTTGAATCCGCCGACCGTCTGCTCCGAGGTCATGCGCCATTCGCCCGCAGCGTGGGCGGAGATCGCCAAAGCGGACGAAACGGCCAGAAACGCTGCTGCGGTCTTGCGCTTCACACGACCTCGATCCTCAACGGCTGAACGTGATTTACCTCAAAGCCGTTCAGATCGAGATCGTAGGCGAATGGCTGTGCCGTTCCGCTGGTATCCGCGGCGCGTGACATGAGCGTATAGGTGCCCGTGACGGTGGCGCGCCACGGCAACTCCCAAAGGCGCCACGCGTAAGGCGCATGCGGCGCCAGAAGTCGCGCAAGGCGCCAAGTCGCGCCGCCATCGGTCGAAACGTGCACCGACGTAATGTCGTTGCCGCCCGACCAAGCGAATCCCCGTATAACATGCTCGCCCGTTGCAATCCTCTGACCGGGCTCGTGACTCACGATGAGCGACTTCACCGCGATCTGGCCGACAGGCTCGTCGCGCAAGTAGCCGTCGCGCCGCCGGCGCACGCGCCAGATCCGCGTCATGAACACGCCGCCGAAAGGCTGATCCACCGCCTCGATTCGCGTGATCCACTTCACCTGGTAGGTGCCGTACCAGCCTGGAACGAGAGCGCGCACCGGACCGCCGTACTCCCGCGGCAGCGGAACGCCGTTCATCTCGTATACGAGCAGGGTATCGGGATGGAGCGCCTTGTCGAGCGGAATGCTCTTGGCGAAGGACACTTCGCTCGCGGCGAATGGCGGCTTGCCGCGGTCTGCGCCCTCAAGGACGACTTCGCGCGTTGCGGCCTTCACGCCGGCCCGCTCGAGAACCAGGCGCAGCGGAGCGCCGCGCCACTCCGCGTTGCCGACATAGCCGTTGCTGAGAAACGAGCGCGGCAACGGCGGGCTCGCGAAATTGCGCGAGTTGCCGGCGCACTCCACGATTGCCGTCACGCTCTGGGAGGGAAGGGCGCGAAGTTCAGCGTAGGTCAGCGCCGCCGGACGTTCCACCACGCCTTCGACGCTCAGCCGCCAAGCGGCGGGCTCGATCACCGGATACGAGCTGGCAATCGAGGTGAGAATGGGAAAGCGGTCATTGGGCGTGATCCAGCTTGTCATGCCCGACAAAGGCGCCTCGGCGGTGAGCGGGACCGGCCGCCCGACAATCAACGCCTTTCCGGCGAGCGGTTGACCTACAGCCGCGGCTTGCGCGCGCGCAATTGCGGCCCATCCCCATTGGGATGCAAGCAAGCCAAGCGGAATACCACCGACGAGCTTTCGACGCGTCAAATCAACCATGGATATTCCCTCCCCCACGAGTCGGCGAATGCTCCCACCAAACGATAGGAAACTCAATGTTGCTCTTTTCGCGCGTCTGGCCGATGACGACGCTCTTGCGCTGATTCACCGCTGCCGAGCATTGCACCGGAAGCACTGATACCGCTGTCTGCAGGTGAGTGTCTGCCTTGGGTCGAAAGCGGACGTTCACCAAAGTCCACGCACTGCTATTCGCCTGCCAAGGCCAGGAAACGTGGCGTTGCCCAAGACATGCTCATTACGGAGACCAGTACAACCCTTACCCTTGAGGGTACGGGGTAGCGTCTGCCGGACGGGAGTGAAGAGGATTAGTTCTGGCTAAGGAGTGTCCGGTTTCGGCCAAAAGCGGACGTTCAGAGACTGCGCAGTCTGGATGCGGAAGCGACAACCCGCCTGCTTCGCCTAGTCGGCCTTGATCCCGGCTGACTTGATAATCGGCCACCACTTTTCGATCTCCGCTTTTTGATGCGCGCCGAGCGCCTCCGACGTCTGCTTGTCCCTTGGAAGGATTTCCTGGCCGATGTCCATTAAGCGCTTGCGCACGCGCTCGTCGGCCGCGGCATCGACCATCGCCGAGTTGAGCCGCGCTACGACCGGGGACGGCGTGCCGCGCGGCACCCAGAATCCATGCCAGACCGCCATGTAATACCCCGGCATGCCCGCTTCGTCGACCGTCGGGACGTCGGGCGCGACGGAGAGCCGTGTGGCCTGCGTTACCGCATATGCGCGGACCCTGCCCGAGCGTATTTGCGGAAGCGCGTTCGCCGCCTGGTCGAAGAACATGTCGACGTGGCCGGCCATGACGTCCGCCGAGGCCGGCGCGCCGCCGCGGTAATGGACGATCTGCGCCGCGCCGCCGGTGAGCTTCTGGAAGTACACCGCGCCGATGTGCGACGGCGTCCCGGCGCCGCCAGTGGCGATGGAGATCGGCGTGCTCCTGGCGTACTCGATCAGCGACTTGAGGTCCTTCGAGGGTAGGCCGTTCTTCGATACGACGATCTGCGGGTTCGTCACGAACATGCCGACCGGCGCCAGATCCCTCAGCAGGTCGTACTCCAGCTGATACATGGCGCCGTTGATCACGTGCGGGCCGATGTGGCCGATGCTGACCATGTAGCCGTCGGGCGCCGCGCGAACCACGCGGCTTACGCCGATGTTCCCGCCTGCTCCGGTGACGTTCTCCACCACGACCGTCTGCCCGAGGCTCTTCGTCATCCGTTCGGCCATGATCCGCGCGATTGTGTCCGTCGGTCCGCCCGCCGAAAACGGCACGACTATCGTGACCGGTCGCGTCGGGAAGTTCTGCGCAAACGTAGCGCTGCAGCAGACCATCGCCACTGCGAAGATCCGTATCCCGTTCATGGCACCCCCTCCGCGCATCATGGTAACGCTGCGTTCAGCGCTTCGGCCAAGGGCCGCGTCTCGCGGCGTCCCAATGTCCGCTTTGGTCGGAAGCGGCCATCCGTCAATGTCCGCTTTCGGCCAAAAGTGGTCATTCGATCACCCGGTCAGCAGGCTCCACAGCATCCTCGTCGCGAGCGCATACAGCAACACCGCGAATATCCGCTTGAGCACTCCTGCGCGGGTGCGATGTGCCACTCTCGCGCCGAGCGGCGCCATGATCACGCTTGCGATCACGATCCAGAATACTGCCGGCAGATAGACGAAACCAACACTATGTTCGGGAAGACCGTCCGCGCCGATGCCGGAAACGACGTAGCCCAGCGTGCCGGCGAATGACAAGGGCCAGCCAACCGCCGCAGCCGTACCAATCGCTTCGTGCATGCGGACGTTGCGGCGGACTAAAAAAGGTACCGTCAGCGAAGCGCCGGCCAGGGCTGCGAGACTCGAAAGTGCGCCAATCACACTACCCGCGAACCACATGCCCGCCGTGCCCGGCAAACCGCGATCGGCTTTGGGATTGATGTCGAGCAGAAGTTGGGTTGCGTTGAAATACACGATTGCGGCGAACAAGACGCCCAGCACAACCCTGCTGAGGTAGCCCGCGAGCAGTGCGCCGCAGAAAGTGCCCACGACAACGCCTGGAGCCAGGTCGCGCAAGATGCGCCAGTTCACAGCACGGTGCCGGTGGTGACTTACTACGCTGGCAGCCGATGTAAAAAGGATGGTGGCCATTCCCGTGCCCAGCGCAATATGGACGACATGGGTCGGCGCAAGCTGCTTACCGGCGAAAATGAACGTCAGAATCGGTACCATCACTGAGCCGCCGCCAATGCCAAGCAGGCCGGAAAAGAAGCCGACGAAACCGCCGAGCACAAGGTATGCCCACCACCAATCCATCAATCGACTCTCATCCTAGTGATCGATACTCGGAATTATCACTAGTAGACGTCGGGTCAATGCAAAGCATCAATGAGGACAACTATGAGTCGAAAGCGGCCAGTGGTGAATGTCAGTTATCGGCCAAGAGCGGTCATTCGGGACGCGGCAGATTAGCAGAACCTTGGCTAACGGCCGCGGGCCAGAGAGATTGAGCGGGACAAGCGGGATAATTGGGCATGAACACCGCCGTCGTTGTCGGGGCCCAGGGCGTCATTGGGCGCTACATCGCCGAGAGATTCTTCTCGCTCCCCGATTGGCAGGTGGTGGGGTTGTCGCGCCGCCGTGGCGAGGACGGACCCCGCATACGGCACATTTCGGTGGACCTACTCGACCCCGCGGACGCGCGGGCGAAGCTGTCGGGGCTGAGCAACGCCACACATGTCTTCTACGCCGCATTTCAGGCTGGCAGCGGTCCAGCTGCCGACTACGCGAAGAACATTGCCGCCAACCGCGACATGCTGGTGAACTCGGTGTCTGCGATCGAGCGCGCTGCGCCGGGGCTGCAGCGCGTCGTGCTGGTTACCGGCACCAAGTACTATGGCTCGCACATCGGCCCGTTCAAGACCCCGGCACGCGAGGACGACCCGCGGCACGCCGGCGCCAACTACTACTTTGACCAGATCGACTGGCTCACCGGCTTCCAGCGCGGCAAGCGCTGGAACTGGACCGAGCTGCGGCCACAGACGCTTTGCGGCTTCGCGCCGGGCACCGCGATGAGTATCGTGCCGGTGATCGCGGCCTACGCCGCCATCATGAAGGAGCTGGGCAGGCCGCTCGCCTTCCCGGGAACGGCTTGGGAAACCCTCTACCAAGTTACCGATTCGGCGCATTTCGCGGACGCCGCGCTGTGGGCGGCGATCGAGCCGCGCTGTGCCAACGAGGCCTACAACATCACCAACGGTGACTACTTCCGCTGGCACCACCTATGGCCCAGAATCGCAGAGGCGTTGGACGCGCGGGCCGCGGACCCTCAACCGCTGAACCTCACCTGCTTCATGGCCGACAAGGCGCCGCTCTGGGACGCGATGGTGCGTAAGCACGCGCTGAAGCCCTACCGCTTCGACGAGGTCGTTGCCTGGCCATTCGGCGACTATGTGTTCAATTGCAACTGGGACGTGATGTCGAACGTCACCAAGTCGCGGCTGCACGGCTTCCAAGATGTCGTGGACAGCGAGGAAATGTTCGTCCGGCTGCTGCAACGCTTCCGAAACGAGAAAATCGTTCCCTAGACGGTCCACGCCTTGGCGAACGTCTGCTGTCGGCCAATAGCGGACATTGGCGAGAGGCCAGATTAAGCAACTTACCTGATGGGGCCAAGCGGAAGGCTGCAAATTAGCGGACGCAAAGGCAAGGATTTACCCTAACCACGTTTCCGTTGCTTTTTTCTGGCGGCTGCGCTCGGGTAGCGCTTTCTTATGGCCGATTTTTCTACCTCTCTGTCCCTAGCCAGTTCGGTAACCCTTTTCAACTCGGCCTCTCTTGCTTCCCTCCGCGCCTTCACCTCCAGCGCCTTTTCTTCCTCCGTTGGCGGTTTCCAGTCGAGAAATTTCGGCCTCAGATCTTGAAAGAAGGCGCTGGAGGATTCCTTCTCTCTCTCTGTTTTCGCCTTTTTTTTGGCCTTCATTTCGTCAGCTTTCGGCCAGGACCGGTCATTCAAGCGAACCGGCTTCGTACACCTTGCGGATGAACCGCGCCTGGCCGGCCCTGGCGCGCGCGGTGCCGCCTCCCAACGGCAAGTTGCGCCTCAATGTTGAGGATATGTTACTGGCGAGGTGAGCCGTCGCGCGGCTCCTATTTGGCTCGCTTGAGTTCCAAACGCGGTGTGAATGTTCCTTCCTGGTCCTTGCGCGGCGAGCCGACGAGAGTCACGGTGTCGCCGTCAATCGCGACTGTCCAGGTCTGTGGCGTACCGAGCCGGGGTGAATATGACGCGCCATCTATCTTGGCGGCGATGGTCTTGGTGCCTTCGTTCACGGTGTAGCCGCCGTAGTAAGCCACGACGAGGGCGTCGGGCTTGCGTGGCTCGGCTGTCTTCATGGCCGGCTGTGCTTCGCCGATGATGATCTGGCTGAACCGACCCGCGCCGTCGAACGAGACATTACCCTTCACAGCGCCCCAGGGATTGCTCTTCTTGCCGTTCTCGTATTGGTCGATAACCGAGGTGATGGACCAAGAGCCAACGATCGTATCCTTGAGCGACTTCTGCTGGCCGACAGCGATGCCCGGCAACACGGCCAGTCCCAACGCCGCAATTGCTGAAAGGCTGATAAGGCTTCGTCGATTCATAGTTTTCTCCTGATTTTGTGTAAGTTTTAAGGCGCGCGCCACAATCTGCGCGAGGGCATGCAGTCTGCTCCGTATATGAGCGTAAGTACGGTCCGCGGACAAATAAACAAGCCGTGTTGCAATTTCAATTTCTAACCCCACATACCGCGCGTCAGCCATCGCTGACCTGAAGCAGCTCTATTGATGGGGGAAGCAGGGGACCCCTATGTGACCAGTAATACCGCTCAAATTCCAGGACTGGTCTCCGCTGACTGCGCGAGTGTCCATACGCCGACGGCGATGAACCCAAACCGGCCACGAATTTCAAAACTCTTGGCGAAACAAACCGTTCGAGCTGCGCGCCGATCAATACGCCGATGCCCGCCGCCAGGACGAGCGCGGCCGACGAGGCTCCCCAAACCACCCATTTGTTCGTATCGGCCTCGGAAGAAAAAAGCATGGTGGCAAGCTGGGTTTTGTCTCCGATCTCCGCGAGAAAGATGGTGACGAAGACGGATAAAAATGTCTGCCAATTCATCATTGGGTTATCCCCCTATCTCACTGCCAGCCATAGCGACGCGCATAGAACCCCTTCATCGCCTGCGTCAGCGTCATATAGCCGAGTACGATGGTGATCAAGAACACGAAATATAACGGCGGCAGTGGCTGCATCTTGAAATAGTCCGCCATCGGTCCCATCGGCAGGAAGATGCCGATCGCCATGATCGCCAGCGTCGTTGCGAGAAGCGGAGCGTCCGGGCGGCTCTGGATGAAGGGAATCTTTCGCGTGCGGATCATGTGCACGATCAGCGTCTGCGTGAGAAGTCCCACCACGAACCAGCCCGATTGGAACAGCGTCTGCCGCTCCACGGTATTAGCCGAGAACACGAACCACATCAGGCAGAAGGTGAGGATGTCGAAGATCGAGCTGATCGGCCCGAAAAAAAGCATGAAGCGGCCGATATCGTCCGGGTTCCAGCGCTGCGGCATGGTCACAAGCTCCTCGTCCACGTTGTCGAAGGGGATCGCCACCTGCGAAATGTCGTAGAGCAGGTTCTGCACCAGCAGCTGCAGTGGCAGCATGGGCAGGAACGGCAGGAAGGCGCCCGCCACCAGCACGCTGAAGACGTTGCCGAAGTTGGAGCTCGCGGTCATCTTGATGTACTTCAGCATGTTGGCGAAGGTCTTGCGGCCCTCGACGACGCCTTCCTCCAGCACCATCAGGCTCTTCTCCAGCAGGATGATGTCGGCCGCCTCCTTTGCGATGTCCACGCCGGAATCCACCGAAATGCCGATGTCCGCTGTGCGCAGCGCCGCCGCGTCGTTGATGCCGTCGCCCACGAAACCGACCACATGCCCGTTCGCCTTGAGGAGGCGCACGACGCGCTCCTTGTGAGCAGGCGTGAGTCGCGCGAAAACATTGTGCGTCTCCGCCGCCTTCGCAAGCTCCGCATCGCTCATCCGTTCGACGTCGGCGCCGAGCACCACGCCTTGCGGCTGCAGGCCAACGTCATGGCAGATCTTCGCTGTCACGCCTTCGTTGTCGCCGGTCAGCACCTTGACCGCCACGCCGTGCTGGGCCAGTGCCTTGAGCGCCGGCGCGGTGCTTTCCTTTGGCGGGTCGAGGAAAGTGATGTAGCCGATCAGGGTGAGCTCGCGCTCGTCGGGCACGCTATAGGCCTCTTTCGCCGGCGGCAGCTCTCTGGACGCTACGGCGATGACCCGCAAGCCCTCCGCGTTGAGTGAGGCGGTGACTGTGCGGATGCGCGAAAGCAATTCGGGCGTCAGCGCCTCGTCGGCCTCGCCATGGCGCACGCGGCTGCACGCACCGAGGATCTCCTCGACCGCGCCTTTGCAGATGAGCAAGTGGTGCTCGTCGTGCTCGGCCACGACCACCGACATCCTGCGCCGCTGGAAATCGAACGGCACCTCGTCCACCTTGCGAAAGGCGGTCGCGACCTCCAGCTCGTGGTGCAGCTCGGCGTGCGTCAGGACCGCCACGTCGAGCAGGTTCTTCAGGCCTGTCTGGTAGTAACTGTTGAGATAGGCGTACTCGAGCACGGTGGTAGAGGTTTCGCCCCAGACGTCGGTGTGTCGCGCAAGGAGGATCTTGTCCTGGGTGAGCGTGCCGGTCTTGTCGGTGCACAGCACGTCCATGGCTCCGAAGTTCTGAATCGCATCGAGCCGTTTCACAATCACTTTCTTTCTCGCAAGCATCACCGCGCCCTTGGCGAGGGTCGAGGTGACAATCATCGGCAGCATCTCGGGCGTGAGCCCGACAGCGACCGAGAGCGCGAAGAGGAAGGCTTCCACCCAGTCGTGCTTCGTAAAGCCATTAATCAGGAGCACGAGCGGCGCCATCACCAGCATGAAACGGATTAGCAGCCAGCTCACATGGTTCACGCCGGCTTGGAAATGTGTCGTCTCGCGATCGGTGGCGGTGACACGAGCCGCGATCGCGCCGAAGTAGGTACGATCGCCAGTGTCGACTACCACTGCCGTGGCCGAGCCCGACACCACGATCGTACCCATGAAGGCGATGTTCTCGAGCTCGAACGGATTCGCCCCCGCTGTGTTGCGCAACACGGAGAATTTCTCGACCGGCAGAGATTCGCCGGTCATGGCCGCCTGGCTCACGAACAGATCTTTCGCGGAAAGCGCGCGGCAATCCGCGGGCACCATGTCGCCTGCGGAGAGAAACACGATGTCGCCGGGCACCAACTCGCGGAGCGGGACCTCGCGCTTGCCCTCGCGACGGATCACGGTGGCGGTTGTGTGCACCATCGCTTTCAGCTTCTCTGCCGCCTTTCCGGATTTGGTTTCCTGCCAGAAGCGAATAAGCGTCGCGAGGATGACCATGGCGCTGATGACGATCGTCGCTTTTAGGTCCTCGGTCACATAGGACACCATGGCGAGAAGCGTGAGGAGTAGGTTGAAGGGCGTGAGGTAGGCGAGCCAGAGGTGCCGCCACCAGGGCAGTGGTTTTTCGTGCTCCACTTCGTTCAGGCCAACGCGCGCGCGAATGGCCTCGGCCTCTGGCTCGGTCAGGCCGTCGGCACTCGAGCCCAGACGCCTGAGCAGCGCTTCTGTATGGTCCTGGGCGGCTGCCGCCAGTTCTAGCGCTAGCCCCGGTGGGATATCCCGGCTTACGCCTGTGCCGGCGGCACTTTCCAGTAGCGCGAGACGCCGGAAATGCCGGGTGAAGGCGTGGCTGCGGAGGAAAGCCGCGAAGAGTCTTTTTAGTATGCTCAACATGCCTTTGTTTCCTCAGCGTTCAACGCGCAAACGCCCGAGCGCGAACGCTCGATGGCGCTGGCTATGCGATCGCGACATCAACAATCAAGACATGCACTGGTCCGCGGCAATCGCCACGGGTACTGCTTGACGCGCGCTGTCTCGCCCAATCGACGAGACAGTGGCAGGTGAACTGCTTGGAACCTGCGGTGCTATCTCGCCGCTATATCACCGCCCAACTAGGGCAACTATCCAATTCAGGTCTCCGAAAGATGAGACGGGCGGAAAATACGCTCGTCGAAATTCTGCGTCAAGAAAAAATTCCGTAAAGAATTACCTAGGTGCACTGGTGTATTTCCACGGTAACGTGCGCCAGTTCCTCGTGTTTGCTCAAACCGGACTTGACGAAAGCCGGGGTCATGTCCGGATCGTGGGTAACCAGACTCAGGATGCAGGCGAACCGCGCCTTCCCGACGCGCCAGAGGTGAAGATCGGCAATGCGAGTCGCTTTCGTCTGATCGAGCGCGGCAATGACTTCCCTGATCTCTGCCGTGACCGGGTGGTCCATTTCCCGGTCGAGCAAGACCCGGCTCGTGTCCCGCAGCAGGCCCCAGGCCCAGCGGGCAACAAGAATCGCACCGACTATTCCCATGACCGGATCAAGCCAGTTCCATCCGAAAAACATTCCACCGACAAGCGCCACTATGGCGAGCACGGAGGTAGCGGCGTCGGCAATTACGTGTAGATAGGCCGATCGCAGGTTTAGGTCGTGGTGGTGATGGTGTCCATGGCGGTCGTTCGCGTCATCGTGATGCTCATCAGCTCGCCCAAGGATGAGAGCACAAGCGATATTGACGACCAGGCCGACGACCGCCACCGCGATGGCTTCCGGAAAGTGAATTGCCTGCGGGGAGACAATGCGCTCGACGGAGGCGAAGGCCATCATCGCGGCGACGCCGAGCAGGAACAAGGCGCTGGTGTAGCCCGCGAGAACTTCCATCTTCCACGTGCCAAACGCAAAGCGCGAATCTCCGGCATAGCGCCGAGCGGCGACGTAGGCGAACGCGCTCAGACCGATGGCAAAGGCATGCGAACTCATGTGCAAGCCATCTGCCAGCAGCGCCATGGAGTTGAACCACCAGCCAGCCCATATTTCCACGACCATCATGGCGGCGGTGATCCACATCACCATCCTGGTGCCGCGTTCGGCTGCATGGCTGCCAGCGCCGAACACATGGCTATGCGTCCAGGGACTCAGATCGTGGGTGTGCATGGAGGGCTCCGAAACGGGACTAGCAATGGTGCGCAGCGCAAATTATGTTCTCATTCGCCGCCACGAATTTCATAGTCCGCGGGAATGACGGCTTTGGGTCGAGAGCGGTCATTCCAATTTGTCAGCGGGCAGTGCCGTCCACAATTGCGCGGTACTGCGCCCGGGGTAAGCAGCGCGGCAGCGCGAGGCCGCTGCCGCTCCCCTGCCCGCTTACTTCAGCTGGACCGAGACCACCACGAACGTGGTCTTGCCGATGTTCTTGACCACATCGGAATCGGCCTCGAGCCATACTGCTGTTCCGGCTTTACGTTCGTAGACCGTCTTCTTGCCGTCCTTCGACGTGCGCTCGAGCCTCCCGCTCTTCACGATGTAGTTGGTGCGCGCCCGGCGATCGGCGCGCGAAACGTCACCCGGTTTGAACGTAGACTCGGTGACACGCACCTTGTCGTTTTCGAGCAGCACCTTGATCACGGGCGCGCGCTCCTTCGCCTTGTCCTGCGCATGGACGAACCCTCCGGTGGCGATGCCGAGTGCGGCAAATGCCATGACCGTGAATCGAATAGCTTGCATGATTGTTTCCCCCCAAAAGGATTAATAGTATCAGCGCCTCTTCGGCCTGGGCGGCTGCGTCGCCTTCCACGCTTCATATTCTGCCGGCATGCACACGGCGCACGGCCGGTAGCCTGCGGCCTTCGCTGTGCGCTCATCGAGGAAGAACACACGGTGCTTCACATAGCCGCCGCGGGCGATCGCCTGGTTCGCTGCACGGCAGGCAAGACGCCCGTACGTACGCTGTCGGCGATGACCCCCGACAGAGCCTGGTAGTTCACTCTGGTAAGGCTTGCGGCTCGCATCCAGCAACGTCCAGGACCTCTTCGTCATGGCGCGTCGTGAAAGAGCAGGTCGACGGCGATCCGCTCCCCACTGCGCACCCGGCTCACTGCGTGCCGGAGGTTGACGCGGTAGTAGCCCTTCGTTCCTTTGAACGGCCGGTAGTGAACGGCGAACACCGTCGCATCGCCTTTTTGTAGAGGTACTACCATGGGCCGCGTTTGCATGCGCGGCCGCTGCTCGGTCATCACGAGTTCGCCCCCCGTGAAATCCTTTCCCGGTTGCCCAAGCAGCAGGACGGCTTGCAACGAGAACACGCAATCGCCTTCGGCATTCTGGCGCAAGGCCCGGTGATCGCCCTTACGCAAGCGGCTCACCGCCGACGGCGGGCGGCTCTGACCGGCCTTGTGGCACACCTGCAAAAGCTGATCCAGCCGCGCTGGATAGCGGGCCGCCGACCCCATGGTCATGTTCCAGCGGTTGGCGATGGGTGCGAGCTTTTCGTAGAGCTTCGCGCGAAGCTCCTGAACCACGTCCCCGAACGCCTTGTCATTCGCGTCGAGCGCAATCACTGCATCGCATTCATCCGCGGAAAGCAGGCCCGGGAGCACCGTCTGACCCTCGAGATCGAGCCCGGTCTCGATGGCCTTCCAGTCGAACCTGGCGAGGCGCGTCATGCACGTTTCTCCCGCTCAAGGAGCTCGCGCTTGCGATCCACGCCCCATCGGTATCCGGACAGGTCGCCATCGCGCCGCACGACACGGTGGCAGGGAATGGCCACTGCCAGGTGATTCGCCCCGCAGGCCTGAGCAACCGCGCGCACGGCTTTGGGCTTTCCGATGCGCCTGGCGATATCGGCATAGCTCACCGTGGTGCCCGGAGGAATCTTCCTCAGAGCCTGCCAGACACGTTCCTGGAACGCCGTCCCCTGGAGATCCAGCGGCAGCTTGAGGCCGCGCTGCGGCGCTTCGACGAACCCGACAACCTGGGCGACCCGTTTCTCGAAGGCTGCGTCGCCGCCGATCAGCTCGGCCCGGGGAAATTGATCCTGCAGGTCGCGAACGAGCCTTTCGGGGTCGTCGCCCAGAAGAATCGCGCAGACACCGCGCTCGCTTTGCGCGACCAGGATCGAACCGAGTGAGCTTTGGCCCACGGCGAAGCGAATCGCCGCGTTCGCGCCACCGGCGCGGTAGTCCTTGGCGCGCATGCCGAGCACCCGGTCCGAGGCCTCGTAAAAGCGGCTGTTGGAGTTGAAGCCCGCGTCGTAGATCGCATGGGTGATCGACTCGGTGGAGCCAGTGAGACGCTCGCGCATGCGGCGCGCGCGGTGCGCCGAGGCGTAGGCCTTGGGCGTGAGGCCGGCCACTTCCTTGAACACCCGGTGAAAGTGGAACGGGCTCATGCGAGCGGATTTCGCGAGCGCCTCCAAGCCCGGTGCCGTTTCGGCCGCTTCGATCCTCCGGCAGGCTTCGGCGACGAGCTTCGCGTGCTCGGCCGCGACCGTCGTCTGGTCCGTTGCCGTGCTCGACCGGTAGCCGGCAGCTTCAGCGGCTTTCGCCGTGTCGAAGAACTCGACATTCTCGGGCTTCGGCAGACGCGATGCGCTGCTGGGCTTGCAGTAGATGCCCGTGGTCTTGACGGCGTAGACGAACTGGTCGTCCGCAGCCGGATCGCGAGCCATGACGGCGGCCCAGCGCGGATCCTGCACAATGTCCTTGGATTTCATGGCGTCAGTATGGAAGCAATTCGACCGCAAGAAACTCCGTCTCTTGCGGTCGAATTCTGGGTGGTTCAGCCTTAGAGGCTGAACAACGCGGCGGTCCCGCCCTGGGACACTTCCGCCTTCTCGTGCATGAGTAGGCGATGCTTGCGTTGCAGCCCCCAGGCGTAGCCCTTCAGCGTCCCATCTCTGCCAATCACGCGATGGCAGGGAACGACGACGGCGATCGGATTGGCGCCGACCGCAGCGCCAATGTCCTTGGCCATACGGGGATCGGTATGGCCGAGGGACCGTGCGAGTTCCCCGTAGGTGGTGGTCTTTCCGGCCAGGATCTTGCGGAGCGCCGCCCAAACCTGGCGTTGAAAGTCACTGCCATCGGCAGCCACCGCAATATCGTCCAGTGCCGTGAGATCGCCTTTGAAGTAGCGATCGAGATTTCCGGAAATCATCTTCACCGTTTCGGTCTCGATGGCTTCGCGCAGCTCGATGCCGCTGAAGCGCTCGCGCAACTCACGCTGCAGCCGCACCTGGTGGTTCGTGAAATCCAGAGCGCGCACCATGCCCTGGCCGTCCGTCACGAGCAGCATTTCACCCAGCGGTGATTCGATCCTGTTCAGGAATAGTTCCATGGTCCGACCCAATGTAGAGTGACGGGCTCCGCGAGACACTCCGACTCTTGCGGTCGAACGTTATCCGGCCTTGCGGATCGTGAAATTGATGCGCTGCTCGCCAAGAAGCGGGTGCCGGTCTTTCTTCAACGGCATGACGCCGTGATAGCGCATGCGGTCTGCGCCACCCCAGACCGCCACGTCACCATGAACGAGAGGCACCTGTGCGGGCCTGTCGTTCCGCGAAGTCCCGCCGAAAAGGAAGATCGCGCGAATGCCAAGGGACACCGAGACAATGGGTGCCCCAAAGTCACGCTCGTTCTTATCCTGGTGCAGGGACAGGCGCGAGCCCGGAACATAGCGATTGACGAGACATGCATCGGGCTCGAAGTGATCGAATCCGGCTGCAGAGGCCGCCGCGCGGGCAAGGCGGACGAAAGAGTGGGGCATCGGAGGCCATTGCTTGCCCGTTAACGGGTCCGCGCTGGTGTAGCGATAGCCGCGTCGGTCGGTGGTCCAGCCAAGCGCACCGCAATTTGTCAGGGCCACCGACATGGTGAATCCACCGGGCGTGACCATGCGCCGAAATGGAGACGCTTCCTCGACGACTTTGAGTGCCGGCAAGAGCTCGTTTACATAGGGCAAAGCGAAGCCGCGCAGGACGACCGCTTGGGTCCCGATAGACTCGCGATTCAACGCGCGTCGTGGAAGATGATGCCCACGGTATGACGAAGGCCGCGGCGCACGCGACTCACCCCGTGGCGCATGGCGGTCTTCACCGGACCGTGGCGGCCGGCCATCGGCCGGTGATTCACCGCCAGGATCACGGCGTCGCCTTGCGTAAGGTTCACCACGTCGGCTCGCTTCTCCCGTGTGCCGGCGTCCGTCACGACGAACTCGCCACCTTCGAAGTCCGCCCCCGGTTTCGAGAGCAAAATCGTGGCCTGGAGCGGAAACACGTGCTCGCCGTAGAGATCCTGATGCAGGCAGTTGTAGTCGTCTTCGACGTATTGAAGGATCAACGGCGTCGGACGCTCTTGACCGGCGCGGTGGCAGCGGCGAATGAAGCTGGCATGAACGCTCGGATAGCGCACATCGATGCCCATCTCATTGTTCCAGCGATTCGCAATGGGGGCGAGCCTGGAATAAAGCGCTTCCCGCAGGTCCTGCAGGAGCTCCGGCAACGGATAGCGGAAGTATTTGTATTCGCCGCGGCCAAAGCCGTGGCGCGCCATTACGATGCGCGAGCGATACAGGTCATCCTTCGAGTACCCAGCCGCGAGTTGTGCACACCGACCGGGCTCGAGAAGTCGCGGCAAGACCGCGGTGCCATCGGCATCCAGTGACCGGACGATTTCCGGCCAGTCAAAGGCATCGACCTTTGCTTTCGCGTCGTGCTTGGGGGTATGGGTTTCTCGGGACACCACGGTAGCGCTCCATGCGATGTCCGTACTGTATGGGGCATCGGCACTCGCGAAACTCCGATGCTTGCGGTGGAATTCCCGATCAGTGCAACGCGCTGCTAGTCGGGCGTGGGGCGAAGGGCGGAGAATTTATATGAAGGTGTACGCTTTTGATGTGGACGAAACGCTGTACCTCTCTCACGGGCCGGTACAGTGGGAGGCGCTGGTCGCGTTGCGAGCGGAAGGCCACGTGCTGGGGTTGTGCGGCAACTGGGCTGCGGTCACGTTGCAAGTACCCGAATGGCACCGGGTGCTGTCCTTTATTGGGCCGAGCTTGATCGGAACGGACAAGGCGCACTTTCTTGTCGCGATCAAGCAATACGTTCCGGCGGAGGAGCACGTGATGGTTGGAAACGACCACTCACTACGAGCCTACGCCTCGCCAGATGACCGGCGTGCGGCGGACGCAGCGGGGTGGCGTTTCCTCAGCGAAGGCGCCTTTGCGGCGGGCGGGCGATGACCGGCCCGCGCATCAACAGCAAGAAGCCGCTCATCACTGTGGTGAGTTGTTGTACGAGAACCTGTCAGACCCAGAGCACGGACTTGCGAAAGTCGAGGTCCGTGAGCAGGGGCTCGGCGGGTCCCGAGTGGCTGACGCGTCCGCGATCGAGAACGTAAGCGTGATCGGCGAGCGCCAGGACGAGGTCGAGGTCGTGCTCGATGATGAGGATCGCGATCTCGTGTCGCAGCTGGTCGAGCGACTTGAAGACTTCTTCTACCACCGCGGGTGCGAGTCCCTCGAACGGCTCGTCGAGGAGCAACAGCCGAACGTTACCGGAGAGCGCGCGCGCGATGGCTACCATCTGCTGCTCGCCGCCGGACAGCAGATCGGCTTTGGTGTTCAGTTTTTCGCGCACTCGCGGGAAGTAGCCGAAGATGCGCTCCTCGTCCCAGTGCACTCCTTCGCTGTCGCGCGACGCCCTCGACAGGCCGCCGAGCTTCAGGTTCTCGGCCACGGTCAGGCCGGGGAAAAGCCGCCGCCCCTGCGGCACCAGTCCGATGCCGGCGCGCGCGATGTGCTCTGGGCTGCGGCCGTTGATCGGCTCTGCGTTGAAACGGATCGCGCCGCTCGAGGTCGCGACGAGGCCCATGATGCTCTTAAGCGTGGAAGTCTTTCCCGCGCCGTTGCGGCCGAGCAATGCGGTAACCTGGTGGGCACGCGCTATTAGGGACACGTCGTGGAGGATGTGGCTCTTGCCGTAGTGGGTGTTGACGCCTTCGAGCTCGAGCAGGACTTCGCCGTCGGCAGGCGCGCTCGCCGAGCGTTCCGCCATCACCACCTTTCGGCCGCTGCCAAGGTAAACCTCCTGCACCTGGCGGTCGCCCGACACCTGCTCGGCGTTGCCTTCGATCAGCACCGCACCATTGGCCATGGCCGTGATGCTGTCCGAGAACTCGAACACGCGGTCAATATCGTGCTCGATCAGCAGAGCGCCCATGTGGCGCGAGAGCATCTTCACCATGGCGACAACGCGTTCGCGCTCGGCCGCGGCGAGCCCCGCGAGCGGCTCGTCGAGTAGAAGCAGCCTCGGGCGCGCGGTAAGCGCCAGGCCGATCTCCATCAGCCGCTGCCCACCGTAGGACAGGCTCGACACGCGCGCCTCCTCGAGACCTTCGAGGCCGAGGAAGCGAATCAGTGCGCGCGTCCGGGTGCTCACCTCGCCGAGGCTCTCCTTGGCGTGCCACAGATCGAAGCGCCTCGCGTCGTGTGCCTGCATGCCGAGGCGGATGTTTTCGAAAACGGTGAGCCCGGGAAACAGGTTGGTAATCTGGAACGAGCGCGCGATGCCCATCGCAGCGAATCGATCCGGCGACAATCCCGCGAGCGGCTGGCCACGGAAGTCGAGGCTGCCGCCTTCGGGGGGATACATTCCCGAGAGGATGTTGAACAGCGTGGTCTTGCCCGCGCCATTGGGCCCGATCAGGGCCTGCAACTGACCGTGCCGGATCCGCACGCTAACGGCGTCGACGGCGGTAAAGTCGCCGAAGCTCTTGCTCACCCGCCCGGTGGACAGGATCACCGTTCCGGGATCGGGCTCATCGGCGTGCAGGAGAAAGTCGGGCACCTCCTGCGAAGGACTGGGCTTCACCCTTGAGGCCATCGCTGCCAGACCTTCCCGTTCCCTGCGAAATGGCGCAAGGATTCGCTCGCCCAGGCCGATCAGTCCGGAAGGGGAAAACAGGATGAAGCCCATGAACAGCAGGCCGAACCAGAACATCCACGAAGCGGTGTAACCGGAAAGGATCTCGCGGAACAGGATGTAGAAAAGCGCCCCGAGCGGCGGGCCCAGGAAGCTGCCGGTTCCGCCAATGATGGTCATCGCCGCGAGTTCGCCGGAGAAGGTGGGGTGCACCGGATCGGCCGAGGCAAAAAGCTTGAGGAAGGCGAACAGCGCGCCGCCCAGTCCGGTGATCGTCGCCGACGCCGCGAACGCGACGAGCTTGTAGCGCCGCACCGGATAGCCGATGAAGCCCGCGCGCTGCTCGTTCTCGCGGATCGCCGCGAGAACCGAGCCGAAGGGAGAATGCACGATACGCCAGACGCCCCACGCTGCGGCGAAAACGATCGCCGCGGCAAAGTAATAAAACACGAGCTGGTGATCGAGATTGAGACCGAGCACGCTCGGGCGCATGACTCCCCTCAGGCCCGATTCCCCGCCGGTGAATTCGGTCCAGCGGAAGGCGATAGTGAAGGTAAGCGCGGTGAACGCCAGCGTGAGAAGCGAGAAATACACGCCGCGCCGTCGCAGCACCAGGAAGCCGATGACCACCCCGAGAGTTGCGCTGAAGATCATCGTGAGAGCGAGCGGAATAAACACGCTTGCCTTGAACCAGTGAATTTGAACCAGCGCCGCGCAATACGCTGCGCATCCGAAAAAGAGGCCGTGGCCGAAGGAGAGCAGGCCGGTGTATCCGAGCAGCAGGTTGTAGCCCAAGCCGACTAGCGCGAAGAGCGCGATCTCGGTTGCCAGTCCATGGGTGAAACCGATCGCGCTGACGAGGAAGGGCAGCGCCAGCAGCACAACGGCGCAGAGCGCGAGGGGATGTCGAAGCGCGCTCATGCGCTCACTCGAATTTCTCGAACTTCTCGCCCATGAGGCCGCGCGGACGGAAAAGCAGGATCAGCGCCATCAGGATGTACATCGACACCTCGGCCGCGGGCGGATAGAACACCACGGTGACACCGCGCACCACGCCGATCAGCAATCCTGCGAAAACTACGCCCCAGAAGCTACCCAGCCCACCGATCACCACGACGACAAAAGCCGCGGTGAGGATCTCGCTGCCCATGGCCGGCTGCACGCCGGCGAGCGGCGCGGACATCACGCCGGCGAGCCCGGCGAGACCGACGCCAAGCGCAAACACCGCGGTGAGTGCGGGTTTGAGGCTGATGCCCATGGCGCGAACCATCTCGGGATCGCGCGTGCCGGCGCGCACAATCATCCCGAAGGCGGTCTTGTTGAGCAGCAGCCAGCAGCCGAGGACCGAGGCCGCGGACACGCCGAGCACCGTAAGGCGGTAGTACGAGTAGATGAAATCGCCGAGCAAGAGCTGTCCGCGCAGCGCCTCGGGGATGGGGAACGGTAGGCCCGACGTGCCCCAGATAAGCCTCAGGCTCTGCTCGGCGGTCATTGCCAGACCAAAGGTGAACAGTAACCCGAGCATCGGGTCCTCGCGGTACAGGCGGCGCAGGAACAGGGTCTCGATCGCCATGCCGACCAGCGCCACGCCGGCCGGCGCCAGCACCACCGCGCCGCCGAAGCCGAGGTGTTTCTGCACCTCGACGGCGAAGTAGGCGCCGAGCGCGTAGAACGCACCGTGAGCGAGGTTCACGACGCCACCCAGGCTGAAGATGAGCGACAGCCCTAGCGCGAGCACGATGTAGTAGGCGCCAACCAGCAGACCGTTAAGGATCTGCTCGATGACGATACCGATCATTTGCGCGGAAGGCGATTCGCCGCACCCTCCCCGCGAGGGGGAGGGAACATCCGGGGCGCGACGATGCCCGCCCCGGTGCGGCGGTTTCAGATCACGCCATGGTGCAGTTGTTCTCTTCCTTCGTCGGCTGGATCAGCTCCAGCGATTCGTTGGGGGCGGGCACTGGCTGCACGATCTCGAAGATGTCCCACTTGTCCTTCATCTTCGCCTTGTCCTTCACCTTGACCACGTACATCTCCTGCAGCAACTGGTGGTCCCAGGCACGGAACATGCCGCGGCGCGCCTTGAGGATGTCGAAGCTCGCGCCTTTCTCCAGGTACTCGACCAGCTTCACTGCGTCGGTGGACTTGGCCTCGGCAATCGCCTGCGCCACGATCATCACCCCGACGTAGTCGCCCCAGGCTTGGTTGTCGGGCGGAAACCCATTCTTGTCCCAGAAGCGCTTGGTGAATGCATGCGCTGCAGGAACGTTGAGGCCGTGATACCACAGACTCTGCCAGTGGCCGGAGATCGAATCGATGCCCGCGGCCCAGAACGGGATCGTGTCCATCACTCCGCCGGCCAACGGGTAGGGCAGGTTGTATTCCTTGTACTGCTTGAGGAACGTCGTCTGGTCCACGCCGGCCAGATTGATGTAGACGAAATCGGGCTTCGCCTGCCGGATCTTCAGGATGTAGGCGCTGTAGTCGGGGGTGTTGGTCGGCACCATGTCGTTGTTGATGAGCTCGCCGCCGTTTTCCTTGAGGAAGCGGGACGAGACGCGGAACAGGTCGTGACCGAAGGCGTAGTCGGCGGTGAGCATGTACCACTTCGCGCCCTTGATCTTGTTCTCGGCCTTCTGCCAGGCGCCGATCGTCTTGGTGTACATCGTGTTGCAACCCTCGACGTGGAACATGAAGCGGTTGCAGTTCTTGCCGCGCAGCGCATCGGAATTGGCGCCGGTGTTGAAAAACGGGATGCGGTAGCGCGCCACCTGTTCCCCGATGGCGAGCGCGGAGGCGGAATTGATTTCGCCGATCAGCGTGAGGACCTTGTCGCGCTCCACAAGCTTCTGCGCCTTTGTGACCGCGGTCTGAGGGTTAACGCTGTCTTCGGCAATCAGCTCGACTTTGCGCCCCAGCAGCCCCCCTGCAGCGTTGACCTCGTCAACAGCCATCGAGGCGGCCTTGAAGCCGTAGTCGCCGAGCTGGCCAAGGAATCCCGTGCGCGGGGTGAGATGGCCGAATTTCAGCGTGTCCTGCTGGGCGCGGACGACGGCGGGAAAGCCGAGCGAACTGGCAACGGCGGCGCTGCCGGCTATCGCCTTGAGGACGCGCCGGCGCGAGCGTTCGAAAACAGGCTGGGACATGGATTTGCTCCTGTGGGGATTTTGTTAGCTGTGATCTGTAATGGTTCTGGTGCAACAACTCTATGGACGCGGCGCGCTATTGGGCTCGACGATCCGTCCAGCCGAATGAGCTTACGCCAGCGCGACGTTCCAGGCCACTAAGAAATGCTAGACAGGGTTTGAGCTCGCTTCTGCTAATGACCGCTTCCGGCCATGAGCAGTCATTCACTACGGCGGCCCTGTTGTACTTGACGATCAACTGTGCAACGCTGCGCTCTGCTACCACAGTTCAAGGGGGTGGGCATGGAGGCGCTGGGAAGCTTAACGTTCGATGCGCGCCACGCCGTCGGCCTAATCGTGGCGGTTGTGTTCGGTGCTTTGATCGGTCTAGAGCGCCAAATACGCAAGCATCCCGCGGGGCTGCACACGAACGCGTTGGTCGCGCTCGGCGCGGCGGCCTATGTGATCGCGGGCGTGCTAATCGGCGACAACACCGGGCCAGCGCGCGTCGTCGGCCAGGTGGTGACTGGCGTCGGGTTTCTTTGTGCCGGGCTCATCTGGCATGAGGGAGGCACCGTGCGCGGCATTAATACGGCGGCCACGGTGTGGTGCTCGTGCGCTGTTGGCGTGTTCTCTGGCTTTGGGATGATCTTGTGGGCGGGGACAATAGCAGCGCTAGTCGTGCTGGCTAATGTTGCCTTGCACTACATCGAGGATCGAATTGGTGGAGCAGCTCCGTAGCCCAATATCTTCTGGGTCACCGATAATTCGGTGAAGCTCGCCAAGGCGCTGCGTGCCGCGCTTGAAAAAACGGCGATCGCAGAAAACTGAGTCCCTATTGACGATACGTCACAGGGAATCGAAGCTCGCAACCAGTAGTAAAACGCAAAAGGAGTAGTTATGAACACGAGATTCTCAAGGCTGGTTATCCCCGCAATTGGCGGAGCGCTTCTGATGGGCGGCACCGCTATAGCCGAGGAGAAGGGGGTCGATTGGAATGCACTCAAAGCGGCAAAGATCTCGCTTAGCAAGGGACTCGCTGCCGCACAGCAGAAAGGTAAACCGATTTCGGGCAAATTCGAGATGGAAGATGGAAAGCTCCAGCTCTCCGTATACACCACGAATAAGGGCAAGTTCTCGGAAGTGATTGTCGACTATAAGAGCGGCAAGATCTCTAAGAGCGAAGAAATTAAGGGAGGTGATGACCTCTCATATTCAGTCACTCAGAACAAAGCTATGGCGATAGCGAAAAAGAGTCTGCGCGCTGCCGCCGATAAGGCGGTGGCTGGCAACACCGGGTATCGAGCGGTTAGCGTCGTTCCGTCGTTGGAACAGGGTAAGCCGATAGCGACTATTGTTCTAGAGAATGCGACTGGAACGAAAACCGTCTCAGAGAAACTCGACTGAGTGGTGCCGTCCGTTTCACGGTGCCCACGCGGACATTCGCCACGTCCTAACGTCCGCTCTCGAACGCGGGGTTAGGCGGCGGCTCGACGGCGAGGAGCGACGGCATAGACGATGGCGAGACCGAAAACAACAGCGAAGCCCATCCCCACACGCATGAACGCAGCCCCTTGGCTCGACCACCAATCAACGACGGCGCGCGAGCGCTCGACGCCGAAGAACGGCGTGATCACGCCCGCGATGACAATGAGCACGCCAAGGACGCGAAGAGCGATGGGCGCACGCGAACCCGGTGCAACCCACACTAGCAAGAGCCCGAAGCACACGCGTACGGCCGCAACAATGTAGAGAGCACTGGGCGTTAGCAGCGATTGCGCAACCTGAAGCGGCACGGAAGGAGCTGCAATGCCCAGGATGCCCATGGCAGCGATGAGAAGACCGATGATCATGACCAATAACTTCACGTTGCGTCCTTTACCCCTGCAGCTTTGATAGGTGTGCTGCGTGCGCGACCGATCAGGGGATAACCGAGCAGCTTTGAATAGAAATCTATAAGAAGCGGAGTCAGTTATTCCCCTCAGGTCGCCTACGCCCTTCCGTCCCGTGGTCCGAGGAAATACCACAGGATCAAGCCAAGCAGCGGCAGTAGCACCACCGCGATTATCCAAATCAATTTCTTCTCATTGGAAACGGAGCTTTGAAGAATGTTGATAATCGCCCAGATATCACCAGCGAGTATCAGCAGGCCCCAGAGGCCGTTGTATCCGATGTTCATCATTTTTGGTTCCTTCCGTTATATGAGAGACACTGAGCAGCGGATCACCAGCTCGTCGGCTGCTCGACGGGAAGGTCCGCGGGCTTGGCGCGCTTCAGAGGTTATCGTTCGACGGCGGGACGACCGGGGATGTGGGATTCTCCCAGGACTTCGAAGGCTTCCCTCCGAGCCCTGGCAGGCTTTGCGCCGCATCCTGCCTCTTGCCGCCGTCTTTCGGGGCGAATGTAATTGCCGGCCGGGGCTCGACTTCGTCCAGCCTGAGCTTGAGGATTGGCTTTGCCGGCGGCTGCGTTGCAGATTGTGCCGGAGCAGGCGCTGGGGTCGACACCTGCTGCGGCGCGGCCGCGCCCGCGGCCGCAAGGAGCGCGAAAGCAACGAACATCTCGAGATTTTTTTTCATCGTGACGGCCTCATTCCTGCGCAGGGATAACCCAAACACCCATAGCTAGCGCCCCAAGGCTGCATGTGCCGACGATAATACGCCCGGCGCGCGAGTGACCGCTTAGGGTCGAAAGCGGACGTTGAGGATGGCCTACCGGTAAGCGCTCGCGATCCGCGGCTTCGAGCTAGCCCTAGCCCGGACTCCAATACAGGCCGCCAGCGCGCAACCGAAGAGGCGCACCGGGGTTACTTGGGAGAATCTCCAAGCGGTGAATCGTCTGGCAATGTTGGCACAAGACTGTCGAATTTTTGGTGTGAATTTGCGCCAACGAATAGTCGGACTCCTTGGCGCAATTGGGATTTTGGCAACGAAAGGTTCCCATAAAATTTCCTCAAAACGCGCGAGCATTCTGCGCCGCCTACTACAACAGATCAAGAAGCGACAAGACCCCAGCGGCAACGTCTGCTTTGGGTCGAAAGCGGACATTGACGAACGTCCGCTGTCGGCCAAGAGCGGACATTCGCGAAGCGTCAAACTACCGGCATTCTCGGGCCTAACGTTCAGGACTAGCCGCGCCGCTTCAGCAGCGTCGACTTGAGCGATTAGTTAGGCGTGCTGCCGGGTCACGGCTGCGGAGCGGCGGCTTTGTACACGATGTCGTGCTCGCGTGCGTGGTCGGTCACTTTTAGTCCGAATTCCTGGCCCGCCCGGACTTCCGACACGGGTTCGTGCTCGACCTGCATGGACTCGACGCGCTGGCGGAAGTCGCTGGTGCGGCCCACGACATGAATCATGTCACCCATGCGCAGACTCCCCGAGTCCATGCGCACCGCGGCGACAGAAAGATGGCCGTAATAGTGGGTTACGGTCCCGACGCGTTCCTCGCCCGCCAAGGGAGCGGGCGCCGCCGCGGGAGCGGCTGGTTTGGCCGGCTGTGAAGGCGCGCGTACTGGCTGCGCCTTGAGGGTTTGCGCCGGTCGCGGCGCCGGCTTCTTCTTCGTCGCTGCGCCTCGGACCATCGGCTTCTTCTTCGCGACCGTTTTTTTGACGGGTGGGGTCTTTTTACGGGCTATCGGTCTTCTTGCCGGCGTCTTCTGTCGCTTGGCTTTGGCTTCGTTTCTCGTGGCCATATGCGTTCCCCGTTCGGCTTTGTCTGTGCTGGAGCCTCGCTCCGCGATAGATTACTCCTGCGTCCCAATCTATCAACACCGACTTTGGCGAGGCGGAAACGCCCGTCCGCCAGTCGCGACGGCTATTCGGCGATCACGCCGGCGCGCTTCACTATCGGACCCCACTTCTCAATCTCGCCCTTGACGAAATTGTAGAAGTCCTCCGGCGTACCCTGCATCACCGTTGCGCCGCGCGACACGAGGGCCTCATGCACCTGCGGGTCCTGCGTAGTGCGATTGAGCGCGTCGTTGAGTCGCATCACCACCTCACGCGTCGTTCCGGCCGGTGCGACGAGGCCAAACCACGATGTTACCTCGAAACCCTTTAGGCCCAGCTCGTCGAGGGTTGGCAACTCTGCCATCACCGGCGAGCGCGCGAGACTGGTCACCGCAAGCGCCCGAACCCTGCCGCCGTTGATCAGCGGGACTTGCTGCGGCAGGTTGTCGAACATCAGCTGCGTTTCGTTCGCGAGGAGCGATGCCGTCGCCGGCCCGCTGCCGCGGAACGGGATGTGCACGATGAAGGTCCCGGTCATGCCCTTGAACAGCTCCATCGACATCTGCGGCGAGGTGCCGTAGCCGTTCGAGGCGTAATTGAGCTTGCCGGGATTCTTCTTCGCGTAGTCGATCAGCTCGCGCACCGACCTCACCGGCAGCGACGGATGCACGAGCAGAACGTTGGGCGTCTTGCCGTACAGCCCGATGTAGGCGAAGTCCGCGAGCGGCCGGTAGTTGAGCTTGGGGTAGATGTGCGGGCTGATTCCGAGCGACGGATTGGCAAGCAGAAGCGTGTAGCCATTGGGCGATGCGCGCACGACGGCTTCGGCGCCGACGTTGCCGCCCGCGCCTGAGCGGTTCTCGACCACCACCGGCTGGCCTAGCTCCACTTGCATCTTCGGCTGAATGATGCGCGCCGCCAGATCGATCAGCCCGCCCGGGGGATACGGCACGACGAGAGTGATTGGCTTCGAGGGATATTGCGCAGCAGCCGGAAGCACCGAAAGGGCAAGAGTTCCTGCTGCGCTAACCAATCGAATGAACTTTCGCATGGCCTTTCCCATTAGGTGTCCGATTGCACCCCATCCTGGTTCTGGCCGAGGGCTGCATCTCTCGGCGACCGCGCCAGTGGCGTCCCGCTGGCACAGCGTCCGCGTTGACTAGGTGGTTAGCTTGTACGAGGCTCGAGAAAACGTGCTGTGCAAGTTCCGCTATTTAACCCCATCGAAAAGCGGCTTGCCCTTATCGACCACATGAACCGTGTAAAGCGTCATCGGTTTATCGCCGACCACTTTGAAGCCCGCATGCATTACACCTCGGAGGTTGAAAATAGGTGCACCCGTCTTTAGCATCTGCGGCTCCTTACCAGGATTCTGAATCATGCCGCCTTTAAGGACGCGGCCTGTTTCAATGCCATTGTGAAAGTGCCGCGGAATCGTGGTACCCGGTTGAACTACCAATATGCTGCTGATTATCTCCATTCCGGGCGCACCGGACAGATCAGCCCGGTTCAGTATCGTTCGCTTCATCCCCTCTTGAGCGTGGGCGGGAAAGGCAATCAGCGTTCCGAAAACACATGTTGCGAGAACTACGAGCCGCGTAATGAACTGCATTGTTTACTCCTTGGGTTAAAAGGCTTTGCATAGTAAATGACAGCTAACTTGTAATTATCCTGCGCGGCCCGCCGGATAGCACGCCGCTGTAAGGGGCGTTTCTAGGGCCCCTTGGGCGCGCGCTAGGCGATTTCCTCCGGCGTCAGATCTTCCACGTGCGTGTGGATGTGCCAGGTATGGCCGAACGGGTCCTCCACGCTCCCGGCGCGATCGCCATAGAACTGGTTCGAGACCGGCCTTTGTGCCTTCGCGTCCGCGCCGACCGCGCGCGCGTACACCGCGTCAACATCGTTGACGTAGAGAAGAATACTCACCGGCGAGCCGCCGATTGTGCGTGGGCCGCGCGCGCCCATTTCCGGGTGCTCGTCGGCCAGCATTACGATCGAATCGCCGATTTTCACTCGGCGTGGCCAATCTTTCCGCCGGGGGCGTCCAGGCGCAAGGTTTCCACCGCGCCGAAAGCCTTTTTTATAGAACTCGATCGCCTTCGCCGCGCCGCCGCAGATCAGGTACGGAGTGATGCTGTGATAGCCGTCGGGGACGGGTTTCATTGATTTCGCCACAGTCCTCCTAATTGGATGGAGTGCGAAAGTGTATGCTTTCCAGCTTCGTTCAACTTGATCCATCAAAGAGGACGTCAGATGAAACTTTCGAGAATCTCGGCAGCAACCATTTTCGTCTCGGCGGCCGTAATGGGAACAGGGATGACATCGACGGTGCAGGCTCAGCAGGCGAACATGACGTTCTTCGTGACCAGCGTGGGCAAAGGCAACGGCGCCGATCTCGGCGGTGTGGAGGGCGCTGACGCGCATTGCCAGACGCTCGCCAAGGCGGCCGGCGCGAAGGCGACGAACTGGCACGCGTACCTGAGCACGACATTGCCGGGGGGCGACGCGGGCGTGAACGCGCGCGAGCGCATCGGGAAAGGCCCGTGGAAGAACGCCAAGGGCGTGGTCGTGGCCAAGAACGTGGGGAACCTGCATTCCGAGCACAGCAACATCAACAAGCAGACGGCTTTGACCGAGAAGGGCGAGGTGGTCAGCGGCCGCGGGGATGCCGTGAACATGCACGACATGCTGACGGGCTCGGACCCGGTCGGGATGTTCTCGACGGCGGGCGGCGATACCACCTGCGGCAACTGGACGAAGAGCGGCGAAGGCTCGGCGATCGTCGGCCACCATGACCGCGCCGGATTGAAGGAAACCCGGCACATGAAGTCCTGGAACTCCTCGCACGGCTCGCGCGGCTGCAGCCAGGACAACCTCAAAGCCTCCGGCGGCGCCGGCCTGTTCTATTGCTTCGCCGCAAACTGAAGCTCGTCCTCGCAATGGCGTGCGTTCTGGCGGCGGGCGCCGCCTACGGCGCGGACAGTCCGCCCGAGTGGGCGTATCCGGCGAATCCTCCGGGATTCAAGCCGAAGCCCGACGACGGCGTTCCGCGGCGCGTTCCGGGGAGCACCGCGAGCTTTACGCTGACCCAACTGCGCGATCGTTTCTTCTCGCCCGTCTGGCATCCCGGCGAGCACCCACTTCAGCCGGAAGTCGTGGCGCGTGGCCGAAAGCCGGATGTATTTGCCTGCGGTTTCTGCCACCGCGCCAATGGGCCGGGGGGCCCGGAAAACTCGAATATCGCGGGGCTTCCCGCCGCCTATATCGTGCAGCAGATGGCCGACTACAAAAGCGGCGCCCGGAAGACTTCGGTGCCGGGAAGAAACGTCGACCTGATGATCTCGCTTGCCAAAGCCGCCACCGACCCCGAGATTGAAGCCGCTGCGGCGTACTTTTCGGCGCTGAAGACGAGAGCCGTCGTCCGCGTGGTCGAAGGCGACAGCGTTCCGCGAACCTATGTCACCGGCTGGCACTTCACCGTCATCGGCAACGGCGAGCAGGAGGCCCTGGGTCAGCGCATCATCGAGATGCCGGAAGTTCTCGAGCACTTCGAGAGCCGGGACACGCACGCCCGCTTCGTCGCCTACGTCCCGCCGGGTAGCATCCAGAAGGGCCAGGTGCTCGCGACAAGCGGCGGCGGGGGGAAAACCGTTCAATGCGCGAGCTGCCACGGGACGGAATTGAAAGGCGTCGGTGCGATCCCCGGAATCGCCGGCCGCTCGCCGACCTATCTCTTCCGGCAGCTCTACGACTTCAAGCACGGCGCGCGCAAGGGAACCGAGAGCCCGCAGATGAAGCCCACGGTCGAGAATCTCGCGATCGAGGACATGATCGCGCTCGCCGCCTACGTGGCGTCTCTCGCGCCATAAACCGATCGGAGGGGAGCATGGAATCGAGCAAAAGGCAGTTTCTCAAGGCAGGAGCAGGCATTGCCGCGCTGGCGGCGATGTCGCGCGCCGCGGCGCAGACACCGAATACCTGGCAGCCGAGCGGGCGCTATCCGGACCCGTCGGTCAAGGTCGTCGACCCGAGCTTCGGGCGCTATCGCCTCGGGCTGGCGAAGGTCGAGAGAATCGCCGCGGGCACGCGCTGGAACGAGGGTCCGGTGTGGTTCGGCGACGGGCGCTATCTCCTGTGGAGCGACATCCCGAACAACCGCATCCTGAAGTGGGAGGAGGAAACCGGCGCGGTGAGCGTGTTCCGCAAGCCCTCGAACAACGCCAACGGCAATACGCGCGACCGCCAGGGGCGGCTGCTCACCTGCGAGCACGACACGCGGCGCGTGACGCGCACCGAGCACGACGGCACGATCAGCCTGATCGCCGACCGCTACGACGGCAAGCCGCTCAACTCGCCGAACGACATCGTGTGCAGGTCGGACGGCTCGATCTGGTTCACCGATCCGCCGTTCGGCATCCTCGGCAACTACGAGGGGCACGTCGCCAAGCCGGAGCTGCCGACCAACGTCTATCGCTGGGATCCGAGGTCGGGCAAGCTCGCCGTGGTGGCGGGCGATGTCAACCGGCCCAACGGCCTCGCTTTCTCGCCCGACGAGTCCAAGCTCTACATCATCGAGGCCGGCGCGACTCCGCGCGTGGTGCGCCTCTACGACGTCGTGGACGGCGGCACGCGGCTTTCGAACGGCCGCGTGTTTCTCACCGCCGAGCCCGGCGGAACGCCGGACGGCTTCCGCCTGGACGTCGACGGCAACCTCTGGATGGGCTGGGGCATGGGCAGCGAGGCGCTCGACGGCGTCAACATCTTCAACAGCGAAGCCAAGCTCATCGGGCGCATCGACCTGCCCGAGCGCTGCGCCAACGTGTGCTTCGGCGGCGTCTACCGCAATCGCCTCTTCATGGCCGCGAGCACCTCGGTCTATTCGCTCTACGTCAACACCCAGGGCGTGGCAGGGGGCTGAGTCTCCTTGGTCACCTTTGCGTCGTAGTGATGCGGGTCAGCGCGCTGCGCGATGCGCCGGTTGGCTGCAATAAACGTCTTCGCCTGCTCCTCAATAAGCGGAGGTCATCCGCCAGGAAGCCTGCGCGTTGAAGGCGAATGGGGAAGGGGAAACGGATCGGGGCCACGCTGCCGCTTGAGCGAATCCAGCAATCGATTCTGCTGCTGCGGGCTCATAAGGTCATGTTGGATTTCGATCTTGCCGCGCTCTACGGCGTACAAACGAAGATTCTCAATAAAGCGGTGAAGCGCAATCTTCAACGCTTTCCTGCCGACTTCATGTTCGAGTTGAGCGACGCGGAGTTCGAAAACTTGAGGTTCCAATTTGGCACTTCAAGATGGGGCGGCCGGCGATACCGTCCTTACGCGTTCAGCGAGCAGGGTGTCGCCATGCTTTCGAGCGTTTTGCGCAGTGAGCGGGCCGTACTGGTGAACATGCGCCATCACGAGCGCACGAAGCATCACTTCAACCGCTTCGCTCCCTACGGCGCGCAAGTCAAGGGGTGGAAAGGCGCCATGGACCTGCCGTAGGGCGTCTTACCGTCCCTGCAACCGATCGCTTGGCGGCTTCCTGGCTAGACGTTCCAGGATGGCGAGCGCGCGTTGCATGGAAAAGTTGTACATCTTCTCGTCGAACGCCTTCGGGTTGCCGCGCATCATGTAGCCATGCTGCACGCCGGGGAACACGTGCACTTCCACGTTCTTCATTCGCGCAGGTACGGCGCGATAGGCTTCCAGCACTTGCGCAGGCGCCGCATGATCCTGGTCGCCCCAGATGATGCACACCGGCTGCCGCACGCCCTCGAGCTCCTTGATGAAGTCGAGCATCTGCGTGCCATGGCACGAAATGCCGGCGTCGTAGCCCAGGCGCTTCGGCCCGAGGATCGCGTACGGGCCGCCGTAGCAGAAGCCGATCACCGCCGCGCGGCCATTGAATAGCGGCTGCTTGCGCAGCACCGGCAGCACATCGGCCAGGTCGCGCTCGCCGGTCTTGATCTTCTCCAGGCGCGGCTGCCCGCGCGGCGCCGAGCGCGGGTCGTCGCGCACCAGCGGCCCGGGCACTGTTCGCCAGAACAGATCCGGCGCCGCCGCGATGTAGCCGTGAGAAGCGAACTCGTCGGCAATCCCGCGCAGGTCCTTGTCGACCCCATGGATTGCAGACGCGAGCACGACCGCCGGAACCTTCTGCTCCGTCTGCGGCGTTACGACGTAGCAATCGAACTCGGGACCTTCACTCGAGCGAATCTTGGTCATTTGATGCCCGCCTGCATGAACGATTGCATGAATTGTCTTTGGAACAATAAAAATGCCAAGAGCAAGGGCGCCACGGCCATCAGCGTGCCGGCGCTGATCACCGACCAGTCGACGCCCGATTCCGGCGCGCCGAAGATGGCGAGGCCGACGGTGAGCGGCCGGGTGTTGACCGAGTTGGTGACGATGAGTGGCCACAGGAAGTTGTTCCAGTGGTAGCTCACCGACACCAGCGCGTAGGCGAGATAGGTCGGGCGCGCGAGCGGCACGTAAACGCGCCACAGCACGCCGAGCCACGAGCAGCCCTCGACGCGCGCCGCCTCCTCGAGCTCGCGCGGGATGGTCTTGAAGGTCTGGCGCAGCAGGAATATCCCGAACGCGCTCGCCATGTAGGGCAGGCCGATGCCGAGGATCGTATCCACCAGGCCGAGCCGGCTCATGGTGAGGTAATTCTCGACGATCAGCACCTCGGGCATGATCATGAGCTGCACCAGCACCAGCGCGAAGGCGATGTCGCGCCCGGCGAACTCGAAGCGCGCGAAGGCGAAGCCGGCGAGGGTGCCGAGCACGAGCTGCGCCGCGAGCACCATGGTGACGAGGATCACCGTGTTGAGGAAGTGGCGCGCGAACGGCGCGTAGCTCCACGCCTTCTCGAAGTTGGCGAGAGTCAGCGGCGCGAGCGCATCGAAATGCGTCGCGTACGCGGCCGGATGGAACGCCGCCCACATGGCGTAGAGCAGCGGCGACAGCCACAGGAGGGCGAGCACCCAGGCCGCGGCTTTCTCCAGGATGTTCACCGGTAGTGCACCCGCTTCTCGATCAGCTGAAACTGGAGAATTGCAAAAACTCCAAGAAGGAAAAGCAGAATCACCGTCAGCGTCGCCGCGTACGCCGTGTCGAAGAAGCTGAACGCCACCTGGTAGATGTAGTAGAGGAGGAGGTTCGACGCGTTGTCCGGGCCGCCCTTGGTCAGGATGAACAGATGATCGACCAGCTTGAACGAGTTGATCGTCGCGTTCACCAGCACGAACAGCGTGGTCGGCATGAGCAGCGGAAAGCTCACGCGCCGGAAGAAGTACCAGCGCGAGGCGCCCTCGATGCGCGCCGCCTCCTCGAGCTCGGGCGGCAGCGACTGCAGCGCCGCGAGGTAGAAGATCATGAAGAAGCCGGCTTCCTTCCAGATCGTCATGGCGATCAGGCAGCCCATCACCGTGTGCGGATCGCCGAGCCAGTTGTGGCTGCCGGCGCCGAAGAGGGCCGTCACCTTGTCCAGCAGGCCGATCTGCGGCGTGTAGAAATAGAGCCACAGGTTCGCCACCGCGATCATCGGCAGCACCGTAGGAGTGAAGTAAGCCATCCGGACGAGCGCGCGCGCCGGCAGCCTTGCGTTGACCCAGATCGCCATCAGCAGGGCGAGCGCGATCGAGGTCGGGATGGTGCCGAGCGCGAACCAGAAGTTGTTGCCTAGTACTTGCCAGAAAACCGGGTCGCCGCCGAGCGCGGCGTAGTTGGCGAGGCCCACGAAGCGCGACGGCCGCACGGCGGTGCCGGTGGAGAAGAAGCTCTCCACCAGCGTGGCCGCGGCCGGATAGTGCGTGAAGGCGACGAGCAGCGTCGCGGCCGGCAGGAGCAGCAGCCAGCCGGCGACGTGCTTCATCTATAGGCTTTTAGCAGTCTTTCGGCTTCCTGCTGGGCAGCCTTGAGGGCGTCTGCCGGCGACTTGCTTCCGGTGAGTGCCGCCTGGATCGCGTCGTCGAGCGCCTTCCTCACGCGGCCGGTCTGGAAGGTGGAGAGCTCGGCGGTGGCGAACTTGAGCTGGTCGCGAGCGACCGCGGCCTGCGGGAACTCGCTCACGTATTCCTTGAGCTTCGGCGTGTCGTAGGCATCCGCGCGCGTGCCGACGTAGCCGGTGGCGATGCTCCACTCGGCGGTGCGCTCGGGCGAGGTGACCCATTTGATGAATTCCAGCGCCGCCTTGCGCTCGGCGGGCGTGCTCTTCTTGAAGAGGTACCAGTTGCCGCCGCCGGTGGGCGAGCCGCGCTGCTTGGAGGCGGGCAGCATGGCGACGCCAAAGGGGAACTTGGCCGTGTCCTTCACCGCGGTGAGGTTCCCCGTGGTGTGCCACATGATCGCGGTCTTGCCCTCGGTGAAGTTCTGGCGCAGCGTGCCCCATTCCACGGTGCCTTCCGGCATGACTTTAATTTTTTTTCCTAAATCAACCCAATATTGGAGTGCGCCGACGACATCCGGATGCGCGAAGTTGGTCTGGTTGCCCTCCTTGTTCATCAGGTCCTGGCCGTTCTCGCGCGCGAAGGCCTGGAACATCCAGTACGCGTAGCCGGTCGACGGAACCATCACGCCCCAGCGCTGCACGTTACCGGCCGAGTCCTTCTTCACGAGCTTGCCGGCCATCTGCGTCATCTCGTTCCAGCTGGCCGGGGGCTTCTCCGGGTCGAGCCCGGCTTCCCTGAAAGCATCCTTGTTCCAGTACATGACGATGGTCGAGCGCTGGAACGGGATGCCGTACACCTTGCCCTTGTAGGTGCCGTTCGCCATCAGCGCCGGGTAAAACGATTTCAGCCAGGCCTTGTCGGCGGGGGTGGTGGCGACATCATCGAACGGCATGATCACGTCCTGCTCGAGCAGCTCGTAGATGTCGATCGAGAACAGCACCGACATCTGCGCCGGCTGCCCGGCCCTTAGCGCCGCAAGCGCCTTGATGCGCGCGTCGTCGTAGTTGCCGGCGTAGACGGCGTTGATCTTGACGTCCGGGTGCTCCTTCTCGAAGCCGGCGACGAAATTGTCGACCACCTTGGTGAGCGGCCCGCCCACCGCGATCGGGTAGTAAAAGGTCAGCTCAACCGCTTTGACGGAAAAAGATGCGGCGAGCAACGCCGCGAGGGCGAGACCGCTCAGTTTTTTCATCGCTATTTCACCGCCACGACGTAGAGCTGGAGCTTGGTCTTGCCCACGTTCTTGGTCGTGTACGCGCCGCTGGGCGGCAGCACTTGCACCATGCCCGGCTTCCAATTCACGGTCTCTTTCTTGCCGTCGGCATAGCGGCGCTCGAGCGTGCCGGCGGTGAGCGCGCGCACGACGCGCGTCGTGGAGGACGGCGGGCTCGGGTTTTCCGCGCCGGGCGCGTACGTCGCCTCGAATACCCTCACCTTGTCGTTTTCCGAGAGGACCTTGATGCTGACCTTGGATGCTGCCTTCTCCGCCTTCTTGTCCTGCGAGAGCGCGGCGTCTGCCATCAAACCCGAAAACACAAGCGCAGCTGCACTGAGTGATGCCGTAACGAGCCTTCTCATGATCTCCCCTTTTGATCCGCCAGGATGGCGGGTTCGACATTCTAGGCCCGCTTCACGCGGCCCGCGTCCCGTTCGCCGTATCGAAAAGATGCATCGCCTCGGGCTCCCAGCCCAGCCGTACTTGCGCCCCGGTCGCGAGCGCCACCTGCCCGGCCGCACGCACTAAAACGAGCTCTTCCCCGACGCGAGCCGTCACCACGGTGTCCGCGCCATGGTATTCGGCGCTGATGACCGCTCCGCGAATTCCACCTTCGGTGCCGCCCTCGTCCAACAGGCGAATGTGCTCCGGCCGGATGCCGAGCGTGAGCCCTGAGCCCCGTCCCGCGAGCACCATTTCGCGCGCGCCGCGGATGACTGCGCCCTGCGGCCCGTCGGCGAGTGCCACGAGGTTCATAGCTGGGGTCCCTATGAAGCGCGCCGCGAACGTCGTCGCCGGCCTCGCGTAGAGCTGCGCCGGCGTCCCCTCCTGCTCGATGTGTCCCGCGCGCAGCAGCACCACGTGGTCCGCCATGCTCATCGCCTCGACCTGGTCGTGCGTGACGTACACCACCGTCATTCCCAGCCGCTGCTGCAGCGCGCGGATCTCCACGCGCATGTCATGGCGCAGCTGCGCGTCGAGATTCGAAAGCGGCTCGTCCATCAGGCAGATCGGGTTCTCGGACACGATCGCGCGCGCCAGCGCCACGCGCTGCCTCTGCCCGCCCGAGAGCTGCTGCGGCTTGCGCTCAAGCTGCTGCGTCAGCCCCACCAGCTCCGCCACGCGCTCCAGCCGCTTTTTCCTTTGCTCCGCCGGCAGGCGCCGCACCTTCAGCCCGAACACGATGTTCTCCGCCACCGTGAGATGCGGAAAGAGCGCGTACGACTGAAACACCATCGAGATGCGCCGCTTGGTCGGATCGAGCGCGGTCACGTCGCGCCCGTCGATGAAGATCTTCCCTTCGCTGACCTCCTCGAGCCCCGCGATCAGCCGCAGCAGCGTCGACTTCCCGCAACCCGACGGCCCGAGCAGCACAACGAACTTCCCCGCCTCAGCGCGAAAGCTGACGTCGTCGACGGCCTTAACTCCGCCGAAGCGCTTCGACACTCTTTCTAGAACAATCTCCGACACGCGACTCCCTCACGGAAAGCTCGTTCAGCGGTTTTGCCATGCATGAAGCGTATAACGTTTCCCTGTGACAGGCGCTTCCGAGCTCGAAATCGTGATGCGCTATCACGAGCGCACGAAGCATCACTTCAACCGCTTCGCTCCCGGACCCGGTCAGCTCGACTGGGCGAACCAGCCGGATCCGTTCCGGCGCTACGCGGGAGCGCCGCTCACACGGCTGCCGATCCTGAAGGCCGACGAGGAGCCGCTCTCGCCCGCGTACGAGAGCCTGTATGCGCCGGGCGCGGTGGCGAGCGCGCCGATGTCGGTGCGCGCGCTCTCGCGCCTGCTCGAATACGCGCTTGCGCTGTCGGCGTGGAAGCAGGCGGGCGGCACGCGCTGGGCGCTGCGCGTGAATCCGTCGAGCGGGAATCTGCATCCCACCGAGGGCTACGTGCTGGTCGGCGGGATTCAAGAGCTCGGCGAGACGCCGGGGCTGTTTCATTACGCACCCGCGGAACATGGTCTCGAACGGCGTGCCGATTGCCCGCCGGCGCTGTTCGAGCGGTTGATGCGCGGCTTGGCCGCGGGGGCATTTCTCGTGGGCTTGTCGTCCGTCTACTGGCGCGAGGCGTGGAAGTACGGCGAGCGCGCCTTCCGCTACTGCCAGCACGACGCCGGCCACGCGATCGGCACGGTGCGCATCGCGGCGGCGACGCTCGGCTGGTCGGCGCGAGTGCTGGACGGCGTGGCGGATGCGACCCTCGAAACGCTACTCGGCCTCGACCGGGCCGCCGACTTCGACGGCGCCGAGCGGGAAAGCGCGGAGCTTGTGATGGCGGTCTGGCCGGGAAACGTTGCTCCGGCAACCTTGGATCTTGAGCTCGACGCGGTGCGCGAGCTGACAAGGCAGCGCTGGTACGGGAAGGCGAACCGACTGAGTGCCGACGACCCGGTCGCCTGGGAGATCATCGATACCGTCTCGGCGGCGTCGCGAAAGCCGTGAATTCTTCCGGGCAAATCATTCGCCAACGGCGAAGCCTTCTCGCCTGCGACGGCAGGACTTCGATCCCGGCCGAGCGCTTCTACCGCATGCTCGCGCGCGTCATGCCGCGCGTCGAGCTGGACGTCGCCCATCGTCCCATGCCCTGGGACGCGATTCCCTGGGAGCCGGCGATTCACTTGGGCCTCTTCGTGCACCGCGTGGAGGGCATCGATGCGGGCCTGTACGCGCTCGCGCGCGACCCCGCCAAGGTGGGGAAGCTGAAGAGCGCCATGCACGCGCAGTTCGCCTGGCTCCCATCACCGGGCTGCCCCGAGAGCCTCCCGCTCTATCTCCTCGAGCGCGGCGACGCGAGGCAGCTCGCGACGCAGGTGAGCTGCCGCCAGGACATCGCCGGCGAGGGCGCGTTCGCGCTCGGCATGATCGCCGAGTACCAGGAAAAGCTGGTCGCGCGCGGGCCGTGGTTCTACCGGCGCCTCTTCTGGGAGGCGGGCGCGATCGGGCAGGTGCTGTACCTCGAGGCGGAGGCGGCCGGCGTGCGCGCGACCGGCATCGGCTGCTTCTTCGACGATCCGGTGCACCAGGTCTTCGGGTTCAGCGACCTCGCCTTCCAGTCGCTGTATCACTTCACCGTCGGCGGCTACGTGGATGATCCACGCCTCACCACGCTGCCGCCCTACGGCGCGCAAGTCAAAGGGCGCAAAGGCGCGATGGATCTGCCGTAGGTCCCGCGATTTCGGTGGGTCCGGGAATGCCGGCGTCGCAACCGCTGTTAGCGAAAGGCAACTACGAGTCGCATACCGGAAAAGGAGGGTTCATGAAGATCGCATCGACGCTGGGAATCTTAGCGCTAACGCTCGTGAGTCAATACACGCTCGCGGCTGACACCACGCCGTCCAGCACGCCGCAGAGGGCGAGGGATGCCTACCTCCAGCGCTACGACGCGGCCAAGGAAAGGCAGGACTGGGCCGGGGCCGCTAGCGTCATGAATGAGGCGGTGGCCTCCAATCCCGGCAACGCCGACTACCACAATCTCTATGCATACTCGCTGCGCAAGAGCGGCGCCAAGGACATGGACCTCGTCTTCAAGCACTACAACGAGGCGCTGCGCATCGATCCGAGGCATCGCGGCGCGCACGAGTACTTGGGCGAGGCCTACCTGATGGTCGGCAACGTGGAGAAGGCGAAGGAGCAGCTCGGCGCGCTCGACAAGCTGTGCTTCTTCGGCTGCGAGGAATACAGCGACCTGAAGACGGCAATCTCGACCTACGAGGCGAAGCGCTAAGGCGTTTCGCGCTCTCCATGATGAGCAACGCGAGGGCCAACAACTGCTGGAACAATGATGCGCCAAAAAGATTCCTTGTGGGAGAGAATCTGATTTCGCACAGCGCCGGCAGCTTGCTGGAAGCTTGCGCCAAGCGTTTGCTTCGAAGAAACGGGATTTTTCCTTTCAACAGCTTAGGCTAGCCGCTGATGTTTTTCGCCGGGGTCGGCACTTCCGCACCGTCCAAGCGATACACCCAGAAGGAATGCTGGGACGCTCTGCGGCGCACACCGCAGTTCGCCCGCCTGAAGCCGCGCTCGAAGGCGACGTTGCAGCACGTCCTGCTGAACGAAAGCAACGGCATCCGCACGCGGCATCTTGCGCTGGAGCGACTCGAGGAGGTATTCGAAACCGATCCCGACACACTGGACGCGAGATTCGCGCGCCATGCGCCCCAGCTCGCCGCGGCGGCCGCGCGATCGGCGCTGCGCGACGCGGATCTGCAGGCGCGCGACATCGACGCGGTCCTCGTCAGTACCTGCACCGGCTATCTCTGTCCCGGGCTCACGGGTTATGTGAGCGAGCGGATCGGGCTGCGCGCCGACATCCTGGGGCTCGACCTCGTCGGCCAGGGATGCGCCGCGGCGCTTCCGAATCTGCGCGCGGCCGAAAGCCTGATCGCGGCCAAGCGCTGCGGGTTTGTGCTTTCGATTTGCGTCGAAGTATGCAGCGCCGCCTTTTATATCGACGATGACACGGGCGTGCTGATCAGCGCATGTCTCTTCGGCGACGGCGCCGGCGCGGCGATTCTCGCCGCTCAGCCGCGAAGCGGAAGGCGCCAGGTGCAATGGAAGGATGCGTGGTCTCTCACCGAGCCCGCCTACCGCGATGCGCTGCGCTTCGAAGAGCGCGGCGGCATGCTGCGCAACATCCTCACACCGCAAGTGCCTGCGCTCGCCGGCCGGCAGGCCACCCTAGTGTTGGCGAGCGCGTTGCGGGATGCTCGCCTTGCACAGCAGGATATTCGGACGTGGATCTGGCACGCGGGCGGGCAAAAGGTGCTCGAGGAGCTTCGCGCCGCGGCGCGCCTGGAAGCTGCAGACGTCGAACGCAGCGCGCGCGTATTGAGCGAGTTTGGCAATCTCAGCAGCCCGTTCGTGTATTTCGTGCTCGAGCTTGCGCTGCGCGAGCAGGCGCCCAGGGGCTATTGGTGGCTCTCGTCCTTCGGCGCGGGATTCAGCTGTCACGGCGCCTTGCTTGCCGTCTCTTAGCTCCGGCATGCTGCGCAGCGTCGAGCCGGAGTGGCTGGATACGCTCGAAGCTTCCGATCCGCGCGCCCAGCGTTCGCGGCGCGATCTCAGGCTCATCAACTTCATCATGGGCAACGCGGGCAGCGTTGCGCGCGCGCTGGGGAACACGCTCGCCGACGGCGCGAGCATCGCCGATCTCGGCGCCGGCGACGGGACTTTCATGCTCCGCGTGGCGCGGAAGATCCGCCCACGGCTCATTCGCGTGCAATTGGTGCTCGTGGACCGCGCCGGCGCGATCGGCGTGGAAACGGCGGCGCGCTTTCGCGAACTCCAATGGAGTGTGACGCCGCTCGCCGCGGACGCGATCGAATGGCTGCAGCACGCGCCCGCAGGTTTTGATGTGATTACCGCCAATCTGTTCCTGCATCACTTCGAGCCACCGGCGCTCCTGCAGCTCCTCTCGCTTGTGAGCGCGCGCACGCGTGTCTTCATCGCCTGCGAGCCGCGCCGATCGCGCTTCGCTCTTGCCGCGAGCCGCGCGCTCGCGCTCACAGGCTGCGGACCGGACACGCGGCACGACGCCGCAGTCAGCGTAAGAGCTGGGTTCCGGGGATGCGAATTGTCGCAAGCCTGGCCGGAAACGCAGGGCTGGGAGATGAAGGAACGCCCGGCCGGCTTTTTTGGCCATCTCTTCATTGCCTGGCGCCGTGAAGCTGTTTGACGCACTCGTCATCGGCGGCGGACCGGCGGGCGCCACGGCGGCGGCGCTGCTCGCGCGCGCCGGATGGTCGGTCGCCGTGGCCGAAAAATCGGTCTTTCCCCGCGACAAAGTGTGCGGAGGATTTCTCTCGGCTACGAGCGCACCGCTGCTCGAAGAGCTCGGCCTTAGCGAGCCATTCGCCCGCACCGCCGGGCCAGAAATCCGGACCGTCGGACTCTTCGTCGGAGCTTCGCAGCTCGCCGCGGACATGCCCTCTCCGCCACCGCCATGCCGTCCGTTCGGCCGTGCGATGCGCCGCGAGAATTTCGACGCGATGCTGCTTGCCCGCGCCGCGCATCATGGGGCGACGATCTATCAGCCCTGGTCGATCGTCGGCCTGGAAAGACAATACGGCGGCTTCCGCTGCTTCGCGCGCCGCGCCAACGCAGAGCAAACGACGGAGCTGGGTGCCCGGCTGGTGATCGCGGCGCATGGATCCTGGGTGCCCGGAGCGCTCGCCACGCAACCACGGCATGGCGCCGCCCGGCCGTCCGACTTGATCGGTTTCAAGGCGCATTTTCGCGATGCCGCGCTGCCCTTGCATTTCATGCCGCTCATCGCCTTCCCAGGGGGCTACGGCGGGATGGTCAATACGGATGCCGGACGAAGCACGTTCTCGTTTTGCGTGCGCCGCGACGTTCTCGAGTACTGCCGCAAACGAAATCCGCACGCGCCCCCGGGCGAAGCCCTGCTCGCCCACATCGCGAATGCATGCGCCGGCTTGCGCGATGCGCTGCAAGGCGCGGCGCGCGACGGGCCCTGGCTCGCGGCGGGCCCAATTCGCCCCGGCGTGCGGCAGTTCTTCAGCAACGGCGTTTTCGTGATCGGCAATGCCGCGGGCGAAGCGCATCCCGCCATTGCGGAAGGCATCGGCATGGCCATGCAGTCAGCCGCCATCCTGTGCCGAACGCTTCTCGACCGACCCGAGGCGATTCGCGCGGCGCGCGCCGCGCACGAAGCGTCGATAGCCTATGAAAAGCGCTGGCGTTCGCACTTCGGCATGCGAGTCGCCGCCTCGAAGCTTATCGCGCAGGCCGCCATGCGCCCGCGAGCCATCGCATTGAGCGAGCGCCTCATGCGCCGGGCGCCCAGCCTTCTGAGCTTCTGCGCCCGGCTGAGCGGCAAAGCGCGCTTTGCGTAATCTATTGTGCCTCTGCCAATGCTACGGGCCAGCGCCGAAGATGTGCGCCTGGCTGAATACGATCAGGTCTCCGACGCGCATACCTCGAAATTCAACGCCAGCGCTCGGCTCGAAGCCGGAGATCTCGCCGACGAACAGGCTGCTCCGCTCCCGGACACGCACCAGGACGCTCTCGCTACCCAAGCGCAAGGTGACGCTCTTGGCGTCGGCCATGGCCCAAATGCGAAGGGGTTGACGGGGTGCGAGGTTTGAAACCCACGCCGGCAGATCGCCGCGCTGACGGGTGGAGAACCTAAGTTCTGTGGCGCTGTGCATACCCGGTGCCGTGGCCGCCTGCGTCTAATCCTGCAGAAAGAGCGCCGGATCGACGGCGACCGCGTTGAGATACACCGAGAAGTGCAGATGCGGTCCGGTGATGCGGCCCGTGGCGCCCACCTTGCCGATGAGGGCGCCGGCGGACACGGGTTCTGCCACGGTCGTGTCGATGGCTTCCAAGTGAGCGTAGAGCGAGAGGAACCCCTGCCCGTGGTCGAGGACGATGGTCCGGCCCGGGAAGAAGTAGTCGCCGGTGTCGATGACTCGTCCCGCATTCGCGGCGATGACCGGCGTACCTGCGGGCGCTGCGATGTCCATTCCGGTGTGGGGGTTGCGCGCCCGGCCGTTGAAGTAGCGGCGCAACCCGAACGTGCTCGAGCGCTGCCCGGGCGCGGGCTGAAGCATGGCGAGCGTCGCCGGCGGGGAGGCGGTGAACGTCCTGAGCACGTCGCCCAGATGCGCCCGCTCGCGTTCGTACCGCGCGAGATGCTCCGTCGAGAGATCCACCTGGTCCGGCGGCACCTTGAGATGCTGCGAGGCGTACGCCTTGGGTGCGACGTCGATCTCGAAGCGCTCGTACCTGCCGCCGGTGTGCTCTGCCTCCACCCGTAGCTTTGAGCCCGGCATCGCGGCCAGTGCGATGCCGACGAGCGCGACCCACTCGTCGCCTTCGCGCATGACCAGCACGCGATCGCTCCCGAGGCGTACTAGCGGCGGTTGTTCGGAGGCGCCGAGGCCGATTCTCGCGACGCCGCCCGGCACCGCCGGCGCACGAGGGATCGTCGTGGCCCACGCGCGGGCCACCCATGCCTGCGCAACGAGTGCGGGCGCGAGCGACAGGAGGAGCCGACGCCGGTTCATGACTGGGATTCTAGTCGCCGACCCCGCTGCTGCGTCTGCCAATGCTATGGGCCTCCCCACTCCCGAATAAACGCCGCCGCTCGTTCCGCGAACTTGGCGACGATCTGAGGCTTGGCGATCATCTTGTTCAGCTCCGCGTTGAGGAGCCGCACGATCTCCTGAGGCGTCTTAGCGGGCGCGAGGAGCGCGAACAGCCGAGAACTTCAAAGCCCTCGAGGCCCATGCCGGTCTCGGCAACGGTGGGCACTTCGATGATGAGCGGGGTGCGCTTCGCGCTCGAGACGGCGAGCGGGCGCAGGCTGCCCTTGCGGATGTGCTGGAGAGTCAGCGCAAGGGCGCTTCTGCGGTTCATTTGGCCTCCTCCGTTCGCAGATGAGGTTGAATTGGTGCGGCGCACACGAGCAGTATTCGTGAAAACCGCATTCGTTTGTTCATGTTCGTCCTTCGGGAGGAGGGAAACCATGCGTCTATTTGTCCGAGCTGCATTCATGAGCTTGCTGCCTATCGCCCTTGCAGGCATCGGCGAGCCGGCGGAAGCGCGCATCACCAAGATCCAGATCAATTCCCGCGGAGTGGACTTCGGCGGCGTCTCGTTCGGAGCCGTGGGGCCGTACGAAACGCTCAGGGGGGTGGCCTTCGGCGAGGTCGATCCGAACGATCCGCTGAACGAGGTGATCACCGACATCAAGCTCGCCCCGCGCAATGCGCGCGGCATGGTCGAGTACAACATGGACTTCTGGATCAACAAGCCCGTCGACATGACGAAGGCGAACGGCACGCTGCTGCACGATGTGCCGAATCGCGGCAGCGTGCGCAGCCTCGAGCTCAACGTCGGTGGCGCGGGCGACACCAACGCCGGCGACGGCTTGCTGCAGCGGCAGGGATATACGCTCTCGGATAACGGGTGGGAAGGCGACTTGTCTACCGGCCTACAGATCCGGCTGCCGGTGGCGAGGAACAAGGACGGCAGCGAGATCACCAACCGCATACGGACCGAATACATCCTGGGCGCCTCGGCAAGCACCCAGAACCTGTCGACTCCACCCGCCTACGAGTCCGTCAGCACGAGCAACGCCGGCGCGACGCTGACCCGGCGCGTTCACCAGGACGACGTCCGCGAGACCATTTCGAACAGCGATTGGGCCTTTGCCGATTGCTCGGCAGTACCGTTCCCCGGTGTTGCAAGCACGAAAAAGATCTGCCTCAATGGCAACTTCGACACCAATCACATCTACGAGCTGCTTTACACCGCGAAGAACCCCATGGTGATGGGGCTGGGGTTCGCGGCGACGCGCGACTTCATCTCGTTCCTGCGCAACAGCAACGGCGCGAGCACTGGCAAGTGCGGGCGTAAGGACGATGACGAGGACCGCCGCCGCGGCCGGGACGACGACGACGACGATGGCGGGGCGGACGAGCACGGCCGTGGGCACGGGCCCTGCCCAGCAGCCAAGCCGATAGAGGGCAACCCGCTCGGCAACTCGATCCGTAATGCCATCATCTACGGCTCGTCGCAGAGCGGCCGCTATATCCGCACGTTCATCCAGCTCGGCTTCAACGAGGACGAGAACCGCAACCTGGTATTGGAAGGCGCCATCCCGCACAAGGCGTCGAACCGCGGCGCGTTCAACGTGCGCTTCGGCCAGCCCGACCGCCTCTCCGGGACGCAGCACACCGAGCGCCAGTTCCCGGGCGCCGAGTCGCCGCAGACCTGGGGAGTGTTCCACGACAAGATCTCGGACGTGAAGGCCGGCCAGCTCGACCGCTGCCGCAAGAGCCACAGCTGTCCGAAGATCTTCCACACCAACACCGACACCGAGTACTGGCAGGCGTTGATGGCGCTCAACACTACCGACTCGGACAGCACGCGGGACCTCAAGATCCCGAAGAACGTGCGCATCTATCTCTATGCCGGCACGCGCCATGGCGGCGGCGACGTCACCATGCAATTGCCGACGGTCGTCCCGAACCCGCCGGCGAACTGCCAGCTGCGCACCAACAGCAACCCGTTCATCCACGGCCAGCGGGCGCTGCTCGCCGCGCTGCGCGACTGGATCGTCCACGGAACGCAGCCGCCCCCGAGCCTGTACCCGACGCTCGATTCGGGCACGCTAGTGCCGCTCTCCGCCATCCACTACCCGTACATTCCCGCGGTGAACTTCACGCTGGCCGGCATCGCCACGCAGAAGTTCTATCTCGACCGGGGGCCGCTCTTCAACGTCGAGGACATCTCGGGCGTGATGCGCGAGCCGCCGGTGAAGCGCGGCGCCTACTCGGTGCGCATGCCCCAGGTGGACGCGGACGGCAACACCATGGGCGGGCTACCCAATACCAACATGCTGGTGCCTCTCGCGACGTATCTGGGCTGGAACGTGAGGAAAGCGGGCTTCAGCGAAGGCGATTCCTGCGACCTCACCGGCGCGATCATTCCGTTCTTCCGCACGCTCGCCCAGCGCCAGGCGGCGAACGACCCGCGTCCCTCGGTGCAGGAGCGCTATCCGACGCATAAAGACTACGTCGACAAGGTCACCGCGGCGGCCAACAGCCTCGTCGCCCGGCGCCTGCTGCTTCCAGAGGATGCGGCCTTCCTTATCAACCAGGCGAACGCGGCCGCGGTACCGTAACCCGCGCGCTGCACGCGCAGCACTACGGGCCCTGAGGGGCCCGTTTTTTTTGGCGCATAGCTGTGGGCCTGGCTTCGACATTGGGAATAGATGCAACTTCGCACTGTTCCCTGATTGTCGGCGTTCTCTCTTGCGAAGAGGGGAATCTACTTATGTTGTCTGCTACGTCCAAGAGCCGCAGGAAACTAACAAAACCAGGCATTTGCTGCTTGCTGGTCGTGTCGCTGGCATTCCTTCCGGCTGATGTTGTCCGCGCCGACATGATCACGACTGAACTGGCGGTAAGTGCAACAGCGCAAACATACCGCGATTCGATCCTGGCATTCTTGAACCGCCCCGATGTCGAATACCAGCTTCGAACTCTTGGCGTTGAGCGACCGTTTGCGGAGGAGAGAGTTGCTGCAATGACCGCCGAGGAGGTTCAGACCCTCGCGGGAAAACTCGATTCTCTTTCTGCCGGAGGGCAAATGTCTTCGGGTGGTGGCGGCTACGGCGGCGGCGCCGGTGGGGGCGCCGCCTTTGCGATTGTTCTTGTAATTGTGCTGATAGCGTTTTTGGTCTGGTGGATCACAAGAGGAGGCCAGACTAACCCCAGCCCGTAGAGCAGAGAGTCGAGCTAAACAGCGGCACACCGTGACCCTGGTCTACTCCCGAACTAAAATTACGTTTACTGCTTTGACAAGCACGCGCACTGAATCCCCCTTTTTCACCCCAAGGTCCGCGAGAGTGTCCAGCGTCATGACGGAGGTGATATCGACCGGGCCGTCGACGCTGACCTTGACCTGACTCATGAGGGAACCCTTTTTGATTTCCGTGATCTTTCCGACAACATTGTTTCGCGCTCCGTATCTCATGCGACCCTCCAAATAAGAAATACTATCGAAATCACCGGGATTGGGACAGCGAACAGACTTTGCATCAGAATCACCTGCAGGCGCAGTCTTCGAGTCTCGAACCCGACAGAAGCGCACACAGGAGCTGCCGCTCCGCTGCGCCCGGATCCGGAATCAGACGGGCTGCCGGCAATACGCCGCAGGCTCGCCAAGCGCAGCCCCGATCGTTTGCAGAAATGCAAGCACGGGCTCGAGCGTATCGAAAGGGTAGAACGCGACGCCGCGCGCGTCGAGTTCGTTCGCCAGCGTGCTTTTCGCAAACACGACGTCCGCGGCGAGCGCCGCGTCCAGATCCGAGTGGCCGTCGCCCGCAAAGATGACCCTGTTCTCGCGGTAGGGCGCGAGGTGGCGCGCCTTCGCATTCGCCGAGCAGTGGCACGCAGGATCGTAAAACGGGAAGGACGGGACCAGCCGGTCGTTCGCCGAGAACCGCAGGTCGTTCGCGAACACCGGGATGCCGTCGATTCCATTGCCGCGGAGGATATGGAGTATGAGCGGCCGGAAACTGTCGCTGACAATGTTGACCGCCGCCCGATGGGGCCGCGCCCATTCGACGATCTCGGCGAATGCGGGATCGATGCGCACCTGCGACAGGTGCTCGAGGAGCGCCTCGCGGGACACGCGCATGTTCTCGACCTGCAGCCTCAGGCAATCCCGCGCCGGCAGATGCCCCTGCGCCCATGCATTTTCCCAATCGCGCCACGCCTCGTTCGGCGAGTACTTCTCGATGACCTGGTCGAGGATGTCCCCCTGCATGAGGGTATTGTCAAAGTCGAAGAACAACACCGGCTTAAGCAGCGATTTGGGCATGCGCCCGCTCCGCCTTCCGCGCCTCGCTCCTGGGCAGGGCGAGAGAACCGCAGAATTTCTGCAGATGGTCCGCCACGGTCGATCGCTCCAGATCGGCGGACACCAGGTGGTAGGACTGCTTGAGAAGCAACAGCTCGCGCCTCGAGGAGCCGACGCGCTCGATGACGAACTGCGCATTCTTCGGGCCGGTCATATCGTCCTGCTCCGCCTGGACGACGAGGACCGGGCAGGCCACACGGGGCAGCACTCGCTTGCACATCTTGATCAGGTGCCGCATCTCGCAAAACAGGCGGACCGGAAAATGCGCATACCCGAACTTGGCGGCGTCGCTGCTGTCGCGCAAGCTCGTTTTGCGGTACCGCGCCGCGATCTTGCCGCGCAGCGACTCGTCCTTCAGCCCGAAAGGCTCGTCCTCGCGGAAATAGGTGAAGTACTTGAGCGGCGTGTAGTCAACCAGCGGTATCAGCCTGTGGTACCAGGGCACGCTCCAGCCGTCGTAGAACAGCGTCGGCGCGAGGCAGGCCGCGCCCGCCACGTCGTCCGGGAATTCCGCCGCCAGCATCAATGAAAGGTTGGCTCCGAGGGACAGTCCGCCAACGACCAGCGGCACGCCCTCCGCGCGCGCCGCCGCGCGGGCCTCGAAAAACGCGTCTTTCGCCGACTCGTAGAGCTGTACCGAGGTCGTGCGCGCGAGAACGCCGAGCGGCTGGCCGTGGTTCAACAGTCGCGGGCAGCTGACGTGGTAGCGTCCACGGCTGCGCAGCCAATGGGCGAGGTAGCCGAGCTCCACCGGGGTTCCGGTCAGGCCATGCAAAAGCATCACCCTGCAGCCGCCGTCCCCCTGCAGAAAGATCCCGCGATCGACAAGCTCGACCGCTCGCTGCGGCTTCAACCGCGCCCACTCGACAGTCATGTTCAGCTTTATGAAAGGTTAAAGACGTGCGCCTCTACGGACGCGTTCGTATAAAGAGCTGCGTGGTACGCTGGGAATTTTATCATTCAAGATGAACAGACCGCTCACCGAAATGACGTCGAGGAATGTTCCTGACGAGGAGCGAAAGCTGCTCGCCAAGGAAGAACGCTTCTGCTCCTACGGCGACACGGTCCACTACGCGGAAACGCCGAAGCTCTTCGAGCGTTGCGAGGGCAGCTACCTCTACGACCTGTACGGCAGGCAATATCTCGACCTGCAAATGTGGTACTCCGCGGTCAACCTGGGTTACGCCAACGCGGCGGTGACCAGGGCGATGCGCGACCAGATGGAAAGGCTGCCGCAGCTCGCCTGCCAGTACCTGCATCGGGAGAAGATCGAGCTGGCGGAGTTGATCTGCGAGAGCATCGAGCGCGCCTTCGGCGCGAAGGGCCGGGTGCAGTTCAATGTCGGCGGCTCGCAGGCCATCGAGGACGCGTTGAAGCTCGTGCGCAAGGCCACCGGCCGGCAACGGATGCTGGCGTTCCAGGGCGGCTACCACGGCCGCACGCTGGCGGCGTCTGCGATCACGTCTTCGTACCGCTACCGCGAGGCCTTCGGAGAGTTTGCCGACCGCGCGGAGTTCATTCCGTTCCCCTACGCGTTCCGCTCGCCGTACCGCGGCGACGCGCAAAAGACCGAGGACCAGTGCATCGCCGAATTCGAGCGCCTGTTCGAGCACGAGTACACGGGGGCGTGGAATCCGAAGACCGGGCGCTCGGAGTTCGGCGCGTTCTTCGTCGAGGCGGTGCAGGGCACCGGCGGGTACGTCATTCCGCCGAAGAACTACTTCAGGCGGCTTGCCACGATCTGCAAAAAGCACGGCATCCTGCTGGTCGACGACGAGATCCAGATGGGCTTCCATCGCACCGGGAAGATGTGGGCGATGGAGCATTTCGGCATCCAGCCGGACATCATCGTGTTCGGCAAGGCGCTGACCAACGGGATGAACCCGCTCTCGGGCATCTGGGCGCGCGAGGAGCTCATCAAGCCGAGCGTGTTCGGACCCGGCTCCACGCACTCGACCTTTGCGTCAAATACGCTCGGGACGGCCGCCGGGCTCGCCGTAATGAGGATTCTGGGCAGCGGCGACTATGAAGCGAGCGTGATGCACAAGGGCGCCTACCTGCTCGGCAAGCTCAGGCAGGTCCAGGCAAAGCATCCCGAAATCGGCGAGGTCGACGGTCTCGGCCTCGCGCTGCGGATGGAGATGTGCGAAGCCGACGGCTTCACGCCGAGCCGGCGCCTGGCGGACACCATGTTCCAGATCGGGCTGCAAGGCGACCTGTCGGTCGCCTCGGGGACCATGGGGCTCGTTCTCGATATCGGCGGCTATTACAAGAACGTCATCACGCTCGCTCCGTCCCTGGAGATTACGATACAGGAGCTCGACCTGGCCGCTCTCGTGCTTGACCAGGTGCTCTCGCGGGCGAAGCAGTCGTTGCGATAAGGATTGTTAAGCTCAGCCTCGCTTGTTGATCGGGGGAGGGGATATGGAGTACGTGAAGGTCACGTTTCCGACGGATCGTCTCGTCTACATTGACGGCGAGGAAAACGGCTCCACCAACGAAGTGCTGCGGGTGGATGCGGGCACGCATGTGTTCGAGCTCGGCAACCGGGCGAACTACCGGCCTGCGTCGCGCAAGGTGACGGTGCAGGACACGACAGTGCTCGAGCCGCTGGAGATCGCGTTCTTCCGCAAGGACGACTGATGATGCGAGTCCGAGTGCTCACCGTGCATATCGCGGTCCTCGGCTGCGCGCTGCTGCTGGCGGCGTGCGCATCATTTACCCCCGCCAATCCGCCGCTCGCCAAGTACGCACCGGACGCAGGCTACCGCTTCGAGCGGCTGGAGCCGGGTGACAACAGCGACGAGCTGTTCGTCATCGTGACATTTTCCGGCGGCGGCACGCGCGCCGCGGCGCTGGCGTACGGGGTGCTCGAGGCGCTGCGCGACACCACCATCCAGTGGCGCGGGCGCACGGTGCCGCTGCTCGACGAGGTCGACGTGATCTCGTCGATCTCCGGCGGCAGCTTTCCGGCGGCGTACTACGCGCTGCGCGGCAAGCAGATCTTCGATGAGTTTCCGGACCGGTTCCTTTACCGGCCGGTGCAGAGCGATCTGGTCAAGCTCGCTCTCTCGCCGGCAAACTGGCTGAAGCTCGCTGGATCAGCCTACGGGCGCAGCGACCTCGCCGCGGAGTTCTATCATCGCGAGGTGTTCGCGGGCGCCACCTACGCCGACGTCATCGCGCGCAACCGGCGGCCGTTCGTGATCCTCAACGCCACGGACATGACCACCGGCACGCAGTTTCCCTTCATCCAGGACCAGTTCGACCTGATGTGCTCGGACCTCGCGGGCGTGCCGCTCGCCCGCGCGGCGGCCGCGTCGTCGGCGTTCCCGGGAGGACTGACCGCGCTCACCTTCCAGAACTACGCCGGCACCTGCGAGTACCGCCAGCCTGGCTGGGTGCAGCTCGCCTTCGAGGACCACGGCTCGCGAGTCAATCCGCGCCGCACGGCGCGCGCCGAGAACCGGCTGTCGCTCGCCGCCGAGGGCACCGCGAAGCGTCCCTACATCCATCTCACAGACGGCGGCGTGGCCGACAACATCGGCCTGCGCGGGCCGCTCGACGCGATCGCCTCCACGAACCATCCGTGGAGCGTGCTGCAGAGGATGAACCAGAAGAAGATCGACAAGCTGGTGGTGATCGTGGTGAACGCCGCCACCAACCCGGTGACCGCCCGCGACCAGAGCGCGAGCGTCCCGGGCCTCGTCGACACGCTGACCACGGCGGCCACCGTGCCGCTGGACAACTACTCCTTCGATACGGTCGAGCTTCTCAGCAAGACCGTGGCCGAGTTCGACACCGATGCCCGCCTCGTGGAGGGCTGCAACAAGCTCTCGACCCGCAAGGGCGTGCAATGCGCCCTCAACCTTCCGGCGGCCCACAAGGTCGACCTGTATCCGATCCAGGTGGCCTTCGAGTACATCGCCTCGCCCGAGGAGCGGACGTGGTTCAAGAACCTGCCGACCACTTTCGAGCTTCCGCGCGAGACCATCGACAAGCTGCGCGCCGTGGGGCGGCGCCTCCTCAACGAGGACCCCCAGTTCCAGAACCTGATGAAGGCGCTGAACGGCAAGCCCGCCAACTAGGCTGAGCGTCCAGGTCGGAAAAAATCGACCCGTCCAATCCAAATAAACTGACAAACATCGATTTGCCGCGCGGGGTGATGACCAGCTTGCGCGAGCCCTCCACCGGCAGCTGCGGCACAATCATGCGCCGATGCATTGCCCCGGGGGAATGCATATCGAACCGATAGAAAATAGAATCCCGCTCTGCGGACGGCGGCGCTACAAGCGACTCACGACCACTATCGAATCGCCTTGCGAGCAGGGGTCAACGCAGAAAAATGCAGTGGATCTCTGAGATTCTGCAATTCCCGGTAATAGTAGAGCGGTGTAGGCCGCTTTCCCTTGAAGCTCAACCGTTTCAAGAATTCGATTTCCTCCTGAGTCACATTCCCGCTAAGTGAAGCATCCTTAAGGAATGCGTTGAGCCCGGGCTCGTCCCTGAAAGGTCGGTCGGACTGCGCTTCAGCAAACTCAAATCGCTTCGAGTGCCCTGGGGCGAATCTTTGGTTAAGCACAATATTCATGCTAAAGGTCGAAAGGTCGATATCCCAGGAGTCGATCAGCGGATCCAGGAAGGAAGCGCAGTCCTCCAATGACACGTGGAAGACGTCGGTGTCCAGAAACTCGAGGATCATGACTCGCATCTGCTTATAGCTTCGCCCACTGACTCGAGCCACCGAGCCGAGCCACTTTTCGTTTTTCAATTCCTCCCGGGCGACTCGCTTGAGCACGTCCAGAAGCTTTTGGGTGACGAGGCGCTCGAGTTCGCCAAAGGGCTGCTTTTCGAAAATCCCTCGTATTTCTTGTTGTTTTTCCGGTGTGCACTTGCGCAGAACCAGCTCTCGAACTTCTTGGAGCAAAGGTGTCGGCGGGTCCTCGAAACCTTTCTTCAGCTCCGCCCTGCGCTGGAACTCAGCCAGCTTCGCAAGCTTGCCGCTCGACAGCTTGAGAAACTCGCCCATCTTCTCGTAGATGTCTGTTCGATCGGGCGCGGGGGGCAATTTCTTCCGAGTCAGCAGTTGGGAGATGTAGGACTCGGTGACTTCGGCGGCCGCCGCCAAGTCCTTCTGCTCGAACCCCAAGTGTTCCAGCCGTTGCCTGATGACTAAACCGACATCCACCGAGGGCCTCCCTGTAATTAACCGATGCTGATTAAGCAACTGAAATATTGCAATATATGGATTGACAGGTCAAGTGAATTAACCTAGTCTTGTTAATGGATCGAGGGAGTCTTCTGATCATCTGAACTACGCACGGTTATCTGAAATGGCCCCTTGGCCGTCACCACCAAGGAAAACGACATGTATGCACGCCGCGTATCCCTGCAACTGAAGCCCAACAGCGCCGCGGAGTTTACCCGGCAGCTGGAAAAGCAAATCATCCCCATGCTTCGAAAACAAAAAGGGTTTCAGGATGAAATCACGTTCGTTGCCCCGGCCGGAAGCGACGCTTTCGGCGTGAGTTTGTGGGACAACAAGGACAGCGCCGACGCCTATAACCGCGGGTCCTACGCAGAAGTGAGCAAGATCCTGGAGAAGCTGGTTGTCGGAACTCCTCGGGTTGATACCTACGAGGTTTCCAACTCCACTTTCCACAAGATCGGCGCTGCTGCATTGGCCTGAAGCAAGCAGGTGTTTTGGTTCGGCGGGAGGGCGGGCAAATCCGCCCTCCCGCCAGTCATTCGCCGCCGATCGGCTTGAATTTTCATAGGAGAACCAAATGCTAAACATCACACGCTTTAATCCCCTCGAGGATGCATTCGAGACCTTGTTCCGTGGCGTCCCCATGTGGCTGCCTAACCCCGAGAGGCCTGCGGCCGCGCCGGCGCAGTTCCGCATGGACGTAACCGAGAACGACAGGGAGTATCAGGTGCTGGCCGAATTGCCCGGCGCCAAGAAGGAAGACATCAGCATCACTATCAACGGCAACGAAGTTGCGGTATCCGCGGAAGTGAAGCACGAAAAAGACGTCAAGAACGGCGAGACGGTGCTTCGCACCGAGCGCTATTACGGCACGATCCAGCGCGCGTTCTCGCTCGGTCAGGAGGTCGACGAAGCGACCTCTCAAGCGAAGTACAACGACGGCGTCCTGGAGCTCACGCTGCCGAAGAAAACCGTAGCGGCAGCGAAAAGGCTCGCGGTGCATTAAGCGGCGCCTCGAACAGCACGGTCGTAAATACACGGACCCCGCTTCGGCGGGGTTTTTGTTGATGGCGGGTGTCGGGGCCAGAGCAATAAGGACTCAATTGACCTTAATCGCTGCCTCGCGAATGATCCGTCCCCACTTCTCCTGCTCCGCCCGAATAAACGCCGCGGCGCGCTCAGGAGTCCCGCCTAGCGGCTCCGCGCCGGGTGGAATGCTCCATTCCAGACAGTGTTAGCATGCCTGCGAAAGTCATACACAGGACGACGCCCCGCGTCGTCCAGTCACTAGAGGGAGAGGGCCCATGAAAAAGGTGCTCGGATTAGCCGTCGTCCTTGTCATCGCGCCCGTTTCGCAAGCCGCGGATATAGAGGCCGGCAAGGTCAAGGTCGCCACCGTGTGCGCGGCCTGCCATGGCGCGACCGGGGTTAGCGTAAGCGACACCATCCCCAACCTCGCGGCTCAGCGAGCGGGTTACATCGAGGCGCAGCTGAAGGCGCTTAAGGACGGCACGCGCAAGAACCCGCTCATGAATGCAATCGCGGTCCAGCTCAGCCCGGAGGACATGGCCAACGTCGCGGCGTACTTTGCCGCGCAGCCGGGCGCCGAGAAGGGCGCCAAATCCAACTTCCTGCCGAACGTCGCCAGGACCCGCGTGACCTTTCCGGAAGGGTACAAGGACACGTTCACGAAGTACCACACAATCAACTTCCCCGCGACCAGGCAGGTGCGCTACTACTATGCCAACAAGGCCGCAGTGCAGGCGGCAAAGGAAGGTAAGGCGCTGCCCGGCGACTCGGTGCTGTTCGCCGAGGTCTATTCGGCAAAACTCGACTCCGACAAGAAGCCGGTGATAGGCGGCGATGGCTTCTACGTGGCGGACAAGCTCCTTTTTTACACGGCGATGGCGACCGGCGCAGGCTGGGGCAAGGACATCCCCGACATGCTGCGCAACGGGGACTGGAACTACGCCGTATTCACCACCGACAAGCAACACCGGCCCGGCGTAAACCAGGCCGAGTGCCTCGCCTGCCACAAGCCGCTCGATAACACGAGCTTCGTGTTTACGCTGAAGCAGCTCGCCGAAGCGAAGTAGCGGCTCGCGGGGCCTGTTAGCGCCAATCGACGGCGCCGAACCGCTCGTTGCCCAGAAATACATAGTAAAGGCCGAGGGTCCCTCGGGTCTGGGTAAAGTCGTTCAGGTTGGGAAAAGTTGCGTCGCGGCGCGACCACAGGTACTTGACCGCGATCGCATGCTCGCGCTGGACGCGCACCGTGAGCGAGAGGTCCGCGCGTGCGATGTTGTCGTGCCCGCCGGTGCCGGCGCCGGCTACTCCGCTTACGAAGAACTCGCGCGCGGTCACGTCGAGCGAGGCCCAGATC
>Ga0209220_1000067_pt1 | contig 54430 bp, 57 predicted proteins | sample BlaSpr_A8_OM3_M3_FD_187984 | JGI IMG/M metagenome (GOLD analysis project Ga0209220, IMG submission 187984) | Forest soil microbial communities from Thunder Bay, Ontario, Canada - Black Spruce, Ontario site 2_A8_OM3_M3 (SPAdes) (version 2) | ecosystem: Environmental > Terrestrial > Soil > Boreal... | reverse complement strand
TCAGCCGCATCGCAATCAACTGCAACAGATCCTTGTCGTCGTCGACCAGCAGGACCTTGGGATTCTCACCGCTCATCGTATAGACCCTCGTCTCTCCTCGACATGTTCACGACATTCGACCTGTCGCTCTGTCGCTTTTCCACGACTTCTTCTTGGCCCAGGATGCGGTTCACGCCGACCACCGTGCAGTGCGAAGGAACATCCCGGGTCACCACCGCGTTCGCGCCGACGGTGGCGCCGCGGCCGACGCGCACCGCGCCGAGGATTTTTGCCCCGGGGCCGATGAACACGTTGTCCTCGATCACCGGCGAGCGCGCATCGTGCGGATGCTTGGTGCCGATCGTGACCTGGTGCATCACCGTGACGCGGCTGCCGATGACTGCATTCTTGTCGATGACGATGCCGTAGGGATGCGGCATCAGGATCGGCGAGCGGATTCGACACTCGATTCCGCAGTTCAAAACAATTTTTATCAGGTCACGGAGAAGCGGTATGCGGTGGCGGCAGGCGAACTGCAGCAGCCGCGCGGCCAGCGGATTGTCGCCGACGACGGCGCCGGGATAGCGCTGCTCGACGCGGCATTCGAGCCAGCGCAGGATCTGGCGTTCCACATTGCTCACCTGGACCGTCAAGGTCTGCGAGGCGTCCACCTCGACCACATCCTCGTCATCCCGGATGAATCCCTCGGGCGCTTCGAGCACCACGCGCAGATTGACGCCCTCGTGCTGCTCGTGGAACCCGTGCTCGAGCGTGGCGAGCCCGGTCGGAAACGCGGGCGCGAGATCGCGCGCGACCTGGCGCATCAGGCTTGAGCGGCGCTCGATGTCGGGGCCGATGAAGGCGATCAGCGCTTCGGGCGGCTGCACCACGCGCCCGGCGAGGATGCCGAGCCGCGCGAGCGCGGCGTCGAGCCGCGGCCGCACGCCGCGCCGCAGCGCGCGGCGTAACCGCGCCAGCTCGCCGCGCACGCGCGTCCAGTCGCCGTGCTTTGCGGCCTGGGCAATGATGCGGATTTCCGCGCGCTTGCGCCACAGCTGCGCGATGCGCTCCATGGCCGGGCGCGGATTCTCGTGCCACAGGTCGGAGAGCCAGGCGGCACGCTCGGCGCCGAGCTCGCCGCTTTCCACGGCAGTGGCCAGGCCGTGGATGAAGCGCACATCGGGCGATGCGCGCAGCAGCTCCGCGGAGTGCAACAGCCGTCTTGCGCCGACGTAGAAATCGCTGAACACGCGCACGACGAGAAAATGCGGCCGGCCCAGGTCGTCGCTCCACGCGAGCACGAAATGCCAGCCGTGCGGCTCGCGCAGCAGCTGCACCAGCTGCAGGTCGAACTCGTGGCAAAAGCGCGCCACCGCGCGCGGCATCGCGCGCAGCGCGTCCGGACGCACTGCAAGGTCGATCTCGTCGCCGGCGGTCTCGGGATAGCCGCGCGCATCGCCGAGCAGGCGGAATTCGACCTCCTCGCCGCGCAAGCGATCGAAGAGCGCCTGCGCGACGTAGCCGCGGTCGTCCATCTACGCGGGGCTCAGGAGGATCACCGCGAGATTATCCAGCGCCGGTACCAGTTTCGGGCTGCCGCCGGCGTGGTTGTTGAAATTAAACAACCGATGTAACGCCGGAGAGCGCAAATCAGCATCCTGAGACCTAGGATATTCGTGTTACGCACGCGAAACAAAGCGTCGTGCCAGAACGACAGTCAGGTCGTAGATCGCGGACGTCGATGACCCACGATGCGTGTAATTGCTTCCACCATCGCGCGATGGTTGGCGCGCCCCTGGCCGGCGATGTCGAGCGCCGCGCCATGCGCCACGCTGGCGAACAGCACCGGCGTGCCGATGGTCAGTCCGGCCGTGCGATGGGGCGCAAGCAGCTTCGCCGCCACGTGTCCCTGGTCGTGGAGCATGACGACGTAGGCATCGTAGCCCGCGCGCTGGATCAGCGTGTCGGCGCCGATCGGTCCGTCGACGACCATCCCCTCGCCGCGCGCTGCCTCGATCGCCGGCATGATGATCTCGAGGTCCTCGTCGCCGAACAGTCCGCCCTCGCCGGCGTGCGGATTGACGCCGCTCACCGCAATCCTCGGTTTTTCAATCCCCAATTTTTTCAGGGTGCTATCGACTGCGCGGATGGTTTTCAATACGCGCGGCTGCGTGATCATCTCCAGCGAGCGCCGTACGCTCGCATGCAGCGTGACGTGCGCGATGCGGATCTCGCGTCCTTCGTGCTCGAAGCACAGCATCAGCACGCCGTCCTCGGGCGGCAGCCCCGTCACGCGCGCCACGAACGACGGATAGCCGTCGAACTCGACGCCGGCGGCGTGGATCGCAGTCTCGGTGTGCGGTGCCGCAACCACCGCCTCGAACTCGCCGGCGAGTGCGCCGCGGATCGCCGTTTCGGCGGAGTCGAGCGCCGCGCGGCCATGCGCGGCGGCGATGGCGCCGATTTTCAGCTCGCCGCGTCGCAGTTGTTTTCTTTCGCGCAGCTCGATCTGCTGTAGGGAAATTCCGCATGCCTTCGCGTGCGCCTGCAGCGCGCCGCGATCACCGATCAGCACCGGGCGGCAGATGGCGCGCACTTCCGGGTCGAGCGCCGCCTTGATGGAAATCTCGGGACCGATGCCGCCGGGGTCGCCCGTCGCGATCGCTATTGCGGGCAGGCTCATCACGAACGGCCGGCGAGCCCGCGTGCCTTTTCGAGTCCGGCGAAGCTGCGCGGCGCGGCGCACATCAGGTAGCGGTAGCCTTGCCTGATGACGCGCTCGGCGTTGGCGGGCTCGACGTGCGGGTGGCCGACGACGACCTTGTGCTTCTTGCACGTGTCGACGATCTGCGCCATGGCATCGAGCACTGCCTTGTGCTCGTACTGGCGGGGATAGCCGAGCTCCTGGCTGAGATCGCCTTCGCCGATCAGCACGGCGCCGATGCCCGGCACGTTTTTCAGCATGTCGGGCAGGTTGGCGATGCCCGCCAGATCTTCGATCTGGATGACGACGAAGATTTCGCCCTGCGGGGCGAGCGGCCAGACGTCGGCGCGCTCGTAGTACTCCTGCTGCGTGATGCCCCAATAGCGCACCGCCTGCGTCGGCCCATCGCCGCGGATGCCGGCCGGCTCGTAGAGCGGCTTGCCCTTGAGGCGCGGATAGCGGCAGGCGGCGACCGCGTTGTAGGCCTCGTCCACGGTGCTGATGTGGGGCCAGACGATGCCGTAGCAGCCGAGATCCAGCGCCTGCTTGGCGAGGAACTGGTTCTTCTCGACGCCGTTGGCGGGAATGCGCGCGGTCGGGGTCAGCGCCGGCGCCACCGAGCCGGATTTGGCGATCTGCGCGCGGTTCAGCAGATATTGCAGGCTGTCGCGCAGCGCGCGGATGTCCCAGCCCTGGTGCTCGCCCTCGAAGATGACCGAGTCGTATTTCGAGGCTTGCAGCGCGATCGCGGTCTCGACATCGCACGGCGCGAAAGTGGCGAACGCATGCTGGCCCGATTCGAGGGCGCGGATGATGCCGTTGAGTCGTGCCATCAGAACTTCCTCGCCGGATGATCCCGCTTCGCGAGCAGCGCGTCCAGACGTGGATAGACGCGGCGCGCATTGCCCTCGAAGATCTTGTAGCGGTGCTCTTCGCTCAGGCCCTTGAGCTGGTCGATGTAGCGTTTGGTGTCGTCGTAATAGTGCCCGGTCTGCGGATCGATGCTCTTCACCGCGCCGACCATTTCCGAGGCGAACAGGATGTTGTCGAGCGGAATGACCTTCGCGAGCAGCTCGATGCCCGGCAGGTGATAGACGCAGGTGTCGAAATAGACGTTCTTCAGCAGATGCTCGGTGAGCGGCGGCCGCTTCATGTCCTGGGCGAGGCCGCGGTAGCGGCCCCAGTGGAACGGCACCGCGCCGCCGCCGTGCGGGATGACGAATCTGAGCGTCGGGAAATCCTTGAACAGGTTGCCCTGGATGAGCTGCATGAAGGCGGTCGTGTCGCCGTTGATGTAATGCGCGCCCGTAGGGTGGAAATTCGGATTGCACGACGAGGACACGTGGATCATCGCCGGCACTTCGAGCTCGCAGAGCTTCTCGTAGAGCGGGTACCAGTGCCTGTCGATGAGCGGCGGATCGGTCCAGTAGCCGCCCGACGGATCCGGGTTGAGGTTGACGCCGACGAAGCCGAGCTCCTTCACGATGCGCTCGAGCTCGGCAATGCAGTTTCGGGGCGATACGCCGGGAAACTGCGGCAGCTGGCCGACGCCGACGAAATTATCGGGCAGCAGCTTGCAGATGCGGTGGATGAGATCGTTGCAGAGCGTCGTCCATTCCTTGCTGACCGCCTCGGTGCCGACGTGATGCGCCATGCCGCCGGCGCGCGGCGAGAAGACGGTGAGATCGCTGCCGCGCTCTCTCTGGAACTTGAGCTGCGGCTCGACGCTCTTCACCAGCACCTCGTCGCTGATGCCCAGATCGGTCGAAGTCGGCTTGCGGGCCGAGTCGGCGAGCCCTGCGAGCTGCTTGTCGCGAAAGGTATGGAGCGCCGGCGGCTCGGTCGTGTAGTGGCCGTGGATATCGATGATCATGTCAGTCGACTTTCACTCCCGCAGAACGGATGATGGCGCCCCAGCGCTCGGTTTCCTGCCGCATGAACGCGCCGGTCTCCGCGGGGCTGAGGCCCATCGGCTCGGCCGACAGCTCACTCAGCCTTTTAAGAACATCGGGATGCTTGATCGCTTCCGCCACACCGGCGGCGACCTTCTCCGCGATGGCGGCGGACGTCTTCGGCGGCGCGACGATGCCGAACCAGGCCAAGGACTCGAAACCGGGAAGCACTTCGGCGAGCGCCGGTACGTCGGGTAGTGCTGAAAATCTCTTCTTGCTGGCGACCGCGAGCGCCCTCAGCCTTCCCGAGCGCACGTGAGGCAGCGATACGCCGAGGTTGTCGCACATCATGTCCACCTGGCCGCCGAGCAGGTCGGTGAGCGCCGGCGCCGTGCCCTTGTACGGAACGTGCGTGATCTGCAAGCCGCCTGCCATCGACTTGAAAAGCTCGGCGGTGAGGTGCGAGGTCGTGCCGCTGCCCTGCGAGGCGTAGTTGAACTTCCCCGGGTTCGCCTTCGCAAGCGCGATGAATTCCTGCACGGTATTGGCGCCGGTCCTGGGATGCACGAGCAGCACATTGGGGATCGCGCCGATCACCGTGATCGGCACGAACTGGGTCGAGTCGTACGACAACTTCTGGTAGAGCAGCCGGTTGATGACGAGCGGCGGCGGCGGCCCGGAGAGCAGCGTGTAGCCGTCGGGCTCGGCGCGAAACACCACGTCGGCGCCGATGTTGCCTGCGGCGCCCGGGCGGTTCTCGATGATCACCGGCTGGCCCCACTTCTCCGACAGTTTCTCCGCCACCACGCGCGGCATCAGGTCGGCGCTGCCGCCCGGCGGGAACGGCACGATGATGCGCACCTGCCTGGCGGGCCACTCCTGCGCGGACGTAGTTGAAACAACGAGGAGGAAAAGTCCGAGGAAGCGCAGGAGCGGCTTCATGTCCTCATTATAATGAGCCGATGCTGCAGAGGACCTGGCCGGCGGAAGGCCTGACGCGCGTTCCTTACTGGGTGTACCAGGATGCGGACATCTACCAGCGCGAGCAGGAGCGCATCTTTCGCGGCCCGACGTGGAACTACCTCTGCCTCGAGGCAGAGCTGCCCGAGCCGCAGAGCTTCGTCACCACCTTCGTGGCTGACATGCCGGTCGTCGTCGCGCGCGACGCCCAGGGCAAGGTGCACGCTTTCGAGAACCGCTGCGCGCACCGCGGCGCGCTGATCTGCATGCAGGCGCGCGGCAAGGCCGAGCGCTTTGCCTGCATCTATCACAACTGGACCTACGACCATTCCGGCAACCTGCTGAACGTCGCCTTCCGCAACGGCATCGCCGGCAAGGGCGGCATGCCGGCGGATGCGAAGCCGGAGACCCAGGCGCCGAAGAAGCTCCGGGTTTCTTCGGTTCACGGTCTGGTGTTTGGAACGCTTTCTCCTCGGGCTCCGAGCCTGACTGATTACATTGGTCCTGAGATCCTGCCGCGCATCAAGCGCGTGATGGTCAAGCCGATCAAGGTGCTGGGCACCTACACCCAGGTGCTGCCGAACAACTGGAAGCTCTACATGGACAACGTGAAGGACACGTACCATGCGAGCCTGCTGCATCTTTTCTTCACGCGCTTTCGCATCAACCGCCTGACGCAGGAGGGCGGCGTTTTCGTCTCCAAGGACGGCGCGCATCACTGCACCTTCACGCGCATGGTCGAGGACCAGGGCGACGCCTACGAGAAGGACGGCATGCGCTCTGCTGGTTCGGACAAATTTCGTTTGGAAGCCCCCGAGCTTCTCGAGCAAGTGGACGAATTCGGCGACCGGGTCTCGATCCAGATCCTGTCGCTGTTCCCGGGGTTCGTGCTGCACCAGATCCGCAACTCGCTCGCCGCACGCCAGGTGGTGCCGAAGGGCATCGATCGAACGGAGCTTCACTGGACGCTGTTTGGGTTCGTCGATGACGACGCACCCATGACGAGGCGGCGCCTGATGCAGGCGAACCTCGTCGGCCCGGCGGGCTACATCTCGATGGAGGACGGCGCCGCGACCGGCTTCGTGCAGCGCGGCGTCGCCGGCTCGCCGGAGCGCGCCTCGGTGATCGAGATGGGCGGCTCGGGCGTCGGCTCGGGCGACTCGCGCATCACCGAGACGGCGGTGCGCGGCCTGTGGCAGGCGTGGCGCCGCCACATGGATTTATAAAAGAATGGATCTTCAGCAGGCGGTGGAGCGCCTTCACGCCCGCTATGCTCACGCGCTCGATGAAGGCCGGCTGGAAGACTGGCCGAACTTCTTCACCGAGAACGGCCGCTACCGCATCACCACCGCCGAGAACGAGGAGCGCGGCCTTCCCCTTCCCGTCCTCTATGCCGAGACGCGCGCCATGCTGCGCGACCGAGTCCAGTCGCTGCGCCATGCCAACATCTACGAGCCGCAGCGCTACCGGCACATCATGTCTTCGGTTCTAGTAGAAAAGGCGGATGACACCCATGCTCGTTCTGTCGCCAACTTCATGGTGATTCGCATCATGGAAAGCGGCGACACGCTGCTCTTCGCGAGCGGACGCTACGTCGACCGCATCGTCCTTGCCGCAGAGCCGCAGTACGAAGAGCGCGTCGTCATCTGCGACAGCCGCCGCTTCGACACCCTCCTCGCGATCCCCCTGTAAATCAGGGACAGACCCCGATTTCCTGACGCTCAGGGTCGGGCGCACAGGCAGAATTGCTTCTTCGACCGCCGCGCGGTAACGTCCTGACGCGAAGGGAGAATACGAAGCGTTGTTACAACTTGGTGGTTTGCAAACCGACTACAAATGTCAATGGCCGCGATGCAAAATTTTGGACAAGGAGGGTTGCAGATGAAAACGCGTATTTACCTCGCAGCGCAGTTGATCGCCCTTACGCTCGCCGCAGCGGGCACCGCCTTCGGCCAGTCGGCCGGCAAGGCGTCCGATCAGCTCGGCAAGGTCAACTTTCCGAACTCCTGCAGTCCGGCGGTGCAGGAAAAGTTACTGCGCGGCGTGGCGATGCTGCACTCGTTCTACTATCCCGCAGCGGAAAAGGCCTTCGGGGAGGTCGCCGCCGAAGACAACTCCTGCGCCATCGCGGCCTGGGGATTCGCCTCGATCCTGATGGCAAACCCACTTCAGGGAGTCGGCGCCTCGCCCAAGAACGCGCCGCGCGCGCAGGCCGCGATCGACAAGGGCCGGCGGATGGGCGCGAAGACCGAGCGCGAACGCGATTACCTCGAGGCGGTGGCCGCCTACTACGAGGACTTCGCCAACCGTCCCGAGCGCGCGCGCCAGCTCGCGCGCGCCAAGGCCTACGAAGCGCTCGCGGCGAAATACCCGAACGACGACGAGGCGCAGATCTTCTACGCGCTGTACCTCGCGGGGACGCAGCTCGCGTCCGACCAGACGTACTCCGCGTGGCTCGGGGCCGCGGGGATCCTCGAGAAGCAGTTCGCGAAGCACCCCGATCACCCCGGCGTCGCGCATTACCTGATCCACAGCTACGACGCGCCGCCGATCGCGCGGCAGGGGCTGCCCGCGGCGCGGCTCTACGCGAAGATCGCGCCCGACGCACCGCACGCGCTGCACATGCCCTCGCACATCTTCACCCACGTCGGCGCCTGGGCCGATTCGGCGGCGACCAACCGCCGCTCGGCCACGGTCGCGCAGAAGGGCAACGACCCCGACCAGGCGCTGCACGCGATGGACTACATGAGCTATGCCTACCTGCAGCTCGCCCGCGACGACGAGGCGCGCAAGACCTGGGACGAGGCGCGCACGGTGACCGGGCTCACGGGCGTCGCCGCCGGGCCGTACGCGCTCGCGGCGATGCCGGCGCGCTACGCGCTCGAGCGCGGCGACTGGCGCGCCGCGGCGCAGCTTGAGCCCGTGCCGAGCAAGTACCAGTACACCGAGGCGATGACGCATTTCGCCCGCGCCCTCGGTGCGGCGAGGAGCCGCGATCCCGCCGCCGCGCAGAAGGACATCGAGCGGATCGCGGCGCTGCGCGACGAGCTGCGCGCAGCGAAGAACGAGTACTGGGCGAACGAGGTCGAGGTGATGCGCCTCGCGTCGCTCGCCTGGGTCGCGCTCGCGCAGAAAAAGGGCGACGAGGCGCTCGGTTTCATGCGCCGGGCCGCCGACATGGAAGACAAGACCGAAAAGAACATCGTCACGCCGGGGCGCCTGTTACCCGCGCGCGAGCAGCTCGGCGACATGCTGCTCGAGCAGAAGCGCCCGGCCGAGGCGCTGAAGGAATACGAGGCGTCGCAGCTACGCGAGCCGAACCGTTATCGCGGTCTGTACGGCGCGGGGCAGGCGGCGGCGCAGTCCGGCAACCGCGACAAGGCGCGGCACCACTTCGCCAACCTGATTGAATTGGCGGGCTCCGGAGAATTCCGCCCCGACTTGGAGAAGGCGCGCCAATATCTCGCGAGTAACTGACGTCGCTAAGGCACCTGTGAAATGCCGCCCAACCGCGCCGTCGAGACCGACGTACCGCAAGCGGCACGCGGCTCACGGCGAACGTCAGACCTCTGAGCCGGCATGCTCCATCACCTCTCGTTCGGCGTCTCAAATCTTGACCGTGCCGCCGCCTTCTACGATGCAGTGCTCTCTGCGTTGGGCTATGTGCGGGTCTGGACCAACGCGACGGCCATCGGTTATGGGCGGGCGGGCAGCGGTGACAAGTTGGCCATCAAACTCAGTGCAAGGGGAGTCGTCGCGCCGGGTCCGGGTTTCCATGTCGCGTTCGCCGCCCCATCGCGTGAGGCCGTAGCTCGCTTTCACGCCGCGGCTCTGAAGCATGGTGGGCAAGACAACGGGGCGCCCGGCTTGCGTCCCGAGTACGGAGAGAACTACTACGCCGCATTTGTCATCGACCCCGATGGTTATCGTGTTGAGGCTGTAATCAATGCACCGGTCTAACGCACGCTCGCTGGAACGCAAGGGCCTGTTCCTCGCTGTAGCATTTCCTCTATGCTTCGGCACTAAGACGATTGTCTTATTGCTCTGGGGCGCAATAGCGAGCCGCGTGTTTCTGCCGACCGGGGTCGCGTGGACCCGCTTGGTCTATCAGGGCGTGCGCAACCAAGCCCTAGCTCTGAAATGGCACTGCGCACTCTAATGGCACTGCGCACTCTGCTGGCGGTAGCGATTTTCCTGGCGACGGGCTGGGCACAGGCTTGCTTGTTTGTCCGCAACATTCCACCCGAGGGCTGGTACGACTGGTCGAGCGCCCTTTTCGCCGGCGAAGTCACGAAAGTCGAGCAAGACCCGCAAAAGTCGCTCGATATCGTCACGTTGCGCGTGGTCGAGACTTATAAGGGCCCGGCAGGGGACACTGCCACGGTAAGCATTCCTGTGCGCCTGCGCACCGCGTGCGGGCTGGATGTACCGGCGTTAGGCGCCCAGTTATTGGTCGCACTAGACGCCAACAGTAATACCGCCTGGGTGCCGTTAAAGACCCGTTACGCGGAGCTGCTGAGAGAGTATAAAAACCGGGGGAGGTAAACCATGTCCGGTTCCGAGGTAAGAGCTGAAAGCCGCCGCCGTTTCCTGAAATTCCTGTCCGGCAGCCCGCTGCTGGCGTATCCGGGGCTCGGCGGATTTGCCGCGAAGGGCCCCACCGCCCCCAGCAAGCTTCCCGATCCAATCATGTGGGCTCCGCTAAGGACCGAGGAGCTCATTGCGTCGCCGAAGGATGCCATCAACGTATTCGATTTCGAGCCTGTGATGCGCAAGAACGTGCCGCCGGCGCATTTCGGCTACATGGCCTCGGGCATTGACGATGAGGTGACCTTGCGCGCGAACCGCGAGGGTTTCCTCAAGTTCCAGCTCAGGCCGCGCCGGCTCGTCGACGTGAGCAAGATCGACATGAGCACGGAGATCCTCGGCGTCAAATACAGCACGCCGATCATCGTTGCGCCGGTCGGCGGCCAGAAGGCGTTCCACCCGGAAGGAGAGATTGCCGTCGCCAAGGCGGCCAGGGTCGGAAACCACCTGCAGATTCTCTCGACCGCCACCACCAGCCCGGTCGAGGACGTGACCGCAGCGCGCAGTGCTCCCCTCTGGTACCAGCTTTATGCCACCAACAAGTGGGAAGTTGCCAAGGCGTTCGTTACGCGCGCGGAGAAGGCGGGTTGCCTCGCCGTTGCCGTAACCGTAGATCGTTCCGGCGGCCGCAACCAGGAGACCTTATTCAGATTGCAGCGCACCGACCCGCGCGAGTGCTCCAATTGCCACGACCGCAGCAGTCTGCAAGCCAACCTCAAGCGCAGGTCGATGTACGAGGGGCTCGACCTGACAGGGCTGACCAACACCCAATCGTCCAACATGACGTGGGACTTCCTCAAGCGGCTGCGCGACACGACGCGGATGAAGATCGTGATCAAGGGCATTCTCGCGCATGAGGACGCGAAGCTCGCCGTAGACGCCGGCATGGACGCAATCATCGTCTCCAACCACGGCGCGCGCAGCGAAGACAGCGGGCGTTCCACCATCGACGCGCTGCCTGAAATCATCGAAGCGGTGGGCGGCCGGATGCCGATCCTGGTCGACAGCGGCTTCCGCCGCGGCACCGACATCGCCAAGGCGCTGGCGATGGGCGCGCAGGGCGTCTGCATCGGTCGGCCCTATGTCTGGGGTCTCGGCGCGTTTGGCCAGCCGGGCGTCGAGCGCGTGCTCGAGCTTTTGCGCATCGAGCTGCGCGCCATCATGCAGCAGGTCGGCGCACCCACCATCAAGCATCTCACGCCCGCGATGGTGCGCAGAGCATGATGAATATGATTCCAAAGGGGAAACCCACCATGCGCTTCATGGCGTCGCTGTTGCTCTTTGCATTCCTTGCGTTCACGGGGCCGCTCGGCGCGCAGCTGCCGGCGCAGAAATGGGTGGTGAGCTGGGTCGGCTCCGTGCAGGGCCCCTACCCCTCGGGCAATCCTTCGGCGCAGCCGGACATGAAGCTCGCATTCCCATCGACCGAGACCGGGGCGCGCGATCAGTCGTTCCGCATGATCGTGAAGCCCGAGATCTGGGGGCGCGAGGCGCGGCTGCGTTTTTCCAATGCGCTCGGCACGAAGCCGGTGACCTTCGACGGCATCTATGTCGGGCTGCAGTTCGGCAGCTCTGCAGTGGTGAGCGGAACCAGCCGGCCGGTGACGTTCGACGGCAAGCGCAACGTGACGATCCAGCCGGGCGCATCGGCGTGGAGCGATCCGGTGGCGCTGACTTTCGTGCGCAGTCCGGAGAGCACCGACCTCTGGGGGCGCAAGCTCGCGGTGAGCTTTCACGTCGCGGGCGAAAGCGGGCCGATGACCTGGCATGCGAAGGCGCTGCAGACTTCGTACCTGACGCTGCCGGGCACCGGCTCGAGGGGCCACGACGAGAGCGAGTCGGCATTTCCGGTGAGCACCACCGCCTGGTATTTTCTCGACGCGCTCGACATGAAAGTGCCGGCCAGCGCCTACGCGATCGTCGCGTTCGGCGATTCGATCACCGACGGCACCAACTCGAGCCTGAACGGCGACGACCGCTGGCCCGACGTGCTGGCGCGCCGGCTGCGCGTAGTTCTAGGCAACCGCGTGTCGGTGGTCAATGCCGGCATCGGCGGCAACCAGGTCGTCGGGCCGAAGGAATATTCGTCGCAGAAGCCGTTCCCCGGCGGGCCGTCGTCCGGCGCGCGCCTGGAGCGCGACGTTCTCTCGCTCTCGGGCGTGTCGACGGTGATCTGGCTCGAAGGGATCAACGACTTCAGCAGGAACGGCAACGCCACGGTCGAAGCGGTCCAGGCCAGCATCAAGGAAGGCGTAACCCGCATTCGCGCCCGCATGCCCGGCGTGCGGGTGATCGGCGCGACGCTCACGCCGGCGCTCGGCGCCACCAACGCAGCGCATGGCTTTCCGGAGCAGGACGAGAAGCGCAAGGCGCTCAACGAGTTCATCCGCACCTCAGGCGTGTTCGACGGCGTCGTCGATTTCGATAAGGCGACCGTCGACCCATCGACCGGCACGCTGAAAGCGGAGTTCGTCCACAACACCACTACCGGCGGCGACGGCGACAAGCTGCACCCGAACCGGCTCGGCTACGTTGCCATGGGCATGGCGATCGATCTCAATCTGATGAAGCCGCTCCCCGCCAGGGCGCCATGACCCTGTCGGCTTTCGTCGCCTTCCTGCACCATGTCGCGGCCTTCACCCTGGTCGCCGCGCTGGTGGTCGAGTTCATCCTGATCCGCGATGAGCTCACGCTGAAGACCGCCCGCAGGCTGCAGCTCGCGGACCTGGTCTTTGGCGCGTCCGCAGGGGCGATCCTGGTGGTCGGCCTGCTGCGCGTGTTTTTCTTCGAGAAGGGTGCCGCGTACTATTTTTCCAACAGCGCTTTCGTTGCCAAGATCGTGATCTTCGCCGTGATCGCATTGCTGTCGATCTATCCGACGCTCGTTTTTCTGTCCTGGAGGCCGTCCGTCAAGCAGGATCAGACGCCACTCGCCGATGCGCGCCAGATTCGCCGCATCCGCTCGCTGATTCACTGGGAGCTGGCAGGCATCGTCTTTCTCCTGCTCTGCGCGGCCCTGATGGCGAAAGGTATCGGCCTATAATGTGCGAAATCACCACAATGAAAACACGTCGCTCAGCCTCGGGGGAGCCAGGGGGCCACCCGCAGAGGAAGTCAGCCCATGAACAAGAAAGCCTTTGCCGTCCTCCTCGTGGCCGCGCCGCCATTTCTGGCGATGCCGGCGTACGCCGTTCCGAATATTGAGAACCTGGCCATCAAGCCCTCGGGCGGCGCGCCGGCCGAAGTCGAGATCGCGGTGTCGATCCACCGCCCGACGCCGCTCGATCTGAGCTGCGACGCCATTCTGCAGACGGGCGACGGCAGCCAGCCGCAGCGCCTCGAGTACGGCCTTGGCGACCGGCGCACCAAGATCGTCAAATATACCTACAAGAAGGCCGGCACCTATCGCGTGAAGGTCAGCGGCACGGGCGACCACGCCTGCAAGGGCGCGCGCGAGGCGCAGGTCAAAGTGGCGACCACGGCGCGGACCGCGCAGGCCAACGGCAAAAGTCCTGCCAAGCCGAAGTGCCCGCGAGGCTGGACGCTGGCGGTGGATTCGTACCAGGGCGACCGGTACACCTGCCGCGCCGATCCGCCGGCGCAGGCGCTGAAATGCAGCGGCGCCACCCAGTATTTCGCCGAGAAGGGGGAGATCGGATGCCGTTAGCCTCGGCTGCGCTGCGCGCGGAGCTTGCGCCCACCGGGAAGCTCCGCGTCGGCGTGAATCACAGCAACTTCCTCATCGTTTCGGGCAAGCGCGACGGCGTGCCGGTCGGCGTGGCGCCCGACCTCGGCGGCGAGCTCGCGCGGCGCCTGGGCGTGCCGCTCGAGTTCGTCGAGTACCACCAGGCCGGCGATCTCGCCGCAGGGGCCAAAAATAATGCTTGGGACATCGGCTTCCTCGGCGCCGAGCCGCAGCGCGCGAACGAGATCGCGTTCAGCCCGGCGTACCTCGAGATCCCGGTCACTTACCTGGTGCCCGCCGGCTCGAAGATCCGCACGCTCGCCGATGTGGACCGTCCGGGCGTGCGTGTCGCGGTGTCGGAGAAAAGCGCTTACGACCTGTATCTCAGCCGCACCCTGAAGCATGCGCAGCTCGTGCGCGCGAAGGGCATCGACGCGTCGTACGATCTCTTCGTCTCGCAAAAGCTGGAGGTTCTGGGCGGATTGAAGCCGCGGCTGATCCAGGACGTGGAGAAGCTTCCCGGCGCGCGCATCCTCGACGGGCGCGTCACCGCCGTGCAGCAGGCGATCGGCACGCCGGTCGCGCGCCAGGCGGCCGCGAAGTACCTGCGTGAATTCGTCGAGGAAGCGAAGGCGTCGGGCTTCGTCGCCGGCGCCATCGAGAAGCACAAGGTGCGCGGCGTTTCAGTCGCTCCGCAGGCGGGCACCCAGTAGCTTTCGCGGTGGGCGTGGGGTGCTAAGCTTCCGGTTTGTGAAGCCCCTCACGTGGCTTGCTTGCCTGCCGCTGCTCGCTGCCTGTGCCACGGCGGACGTGGTGCGGCCCGAAGTCGTGCAGGATCTTGCGCCAACCGGCCGGCTGCGCGCGGCGATCAATCTCGGTAATCCGGTCCTCGCGCAGAAGGACCCGGCCAGCGGCGAGCTGCGCGGAATCTCGGTCGACCTGGCGCGCGAGCTCGGCCGGCGCCTCGCCGTTCCGGTCGAGCTTATCGCCTACGACGCCGCCGGCAAGGTGACCGACGCGGTCAAGACCGGCGCCTGGGACATCGCCTTCGTCGCCGTCGATCCGGTGCGGGCAATGGAGATCGGCTTCACGCCGCCGTATGTCGTGATCGAGGGCACCTACCTGGTGCCGGCGGATTCGCCGCTGCGCACGATCGCCGACGTCGACCGTGACGGCGTGCGCGTAGCGGTGAGCACCAAGAGCGCCTACGACCTCTACCTGACCCGCACCCTCAAGCGGGCGCAGCTGGTCCGCGCACCCTCGCCGCCGGCGTCGATCGAGCTCTTCATGAAGGAGCGGCTGGAAGCCGCCGCCGGCGTGAAGCAGCCGCTCGTCGCGCTGGCGCAAAGCAATCCCGGCCTACGCGTGATCGACGGACGATTCATGCTCATCGAACAGGCGATGGCCACGCCCAGGAGCCGCCAGATCGGCGCGCGCTACCTGCGCGGGTTCATCGAGGAGATGAAGGAATCGGGCTTCGTGGCGAGCGCGCTTCAGAGGAGCGGCCAGCGAGATGCGGCGGTCGCGCCGCCCGCGCCGAAGCCTTGAATCTGAATATTCGGCGCTTATCCAAGTGGCTCGCGGTGCTGGTAGGGATACCGGTGGCTGCGGTCGCCGCCATCGAGACGTTCGAATACCGGGCGGAAATGAAGGCGCGGGCTTTTTGCGGGCGCTTCCCGATCGGCAGCTCCATGCAGGACGTAGCCAAAGCGGCCGCATCCGAGGGCGATTCGCAGTTTCGCATCATTCGCAGCGACCACATCGCCGTTACGCACACGGGGATCACTCGCTCCTCGCGCCACGTTTGCCTGGTCGACGGCGAAAACGGCAAGGTCACCCAGGCGCGATATGGATACATGGATTAGGAAATCTCGATGCTCAAACGGCGCACGCTGCAGATCCTGGTGCTGATCGCTGCGCTGTACGCGCTTCTCCTGCTGCCGGGCGTGCTGTGGCCAGGCTATTTCGATACGCCGGCCGGCTATCTGATCATCGCGCCGCTGCTGTCGGTGTACATGTTTCACCGCCTCGGCATGCCCGGGCTGCTCGAGGACGGCGCGTGCGGGATGGCGCTTTGCCCTCCGTCAGCGCTTGGCTGGATCTTCATCGCCGCGCTCTGGGTCGCCGGCGCGTGGTTGGTCGCCTGGCTGATGGCGAGCATAATGAATCCATGGACGCGCAAGCGCTGAGGGTCTACTGGCGGCCGGGTTGCTCGAGCTGCGTCAAGGTGAAGGAGTTCCTGTCGCAGCTCGGCGTCGATTACGAGTCGATCAACGTCTCGGCTACGCCCGAGGCGATGGACGAGCTGCGCGAGATGGGCGTGCGCACGGTGCCGGTGGTAGCGCGCGGGCGCGAGTACGTGTTCGCGCAGGCGCTCGAAGACGTGTCGCGCTTCATCGGCAAGGACCTGCGCATTCGGCGCCTGCCGCCCGAGGCGCTGATGCAGAAATGGCTGAAAGTACTGGCCGCGGCGCAGCGGCACGTGATGCAGCTGCCCGCCGCGCGGCTCGGCGAGCGCGCCACCGCGGGCCGCGACCGCAGCATCCGCGACCTGGCGTACCACGTCTATCAGGTCGCCGACGCCTTCCTGCAAGCGGTCGAAAACGGCGTCGAGGACCTGACCGCGGTCTACAACGCGCCGCCGCCGCCGCACGTGAAGACCGTCGAACAGATCCGCGCCTACGGCGCCGAGGTCGCCAGGCGCGTGCAGCGCTGGTGGGCCGCGCTGCCCGACAAGTCATGCCGGCAGACGGTGAACACCTATTACGGCGTGCGTCCGCTGCACGAGCTGCTCGAGCGCTCGACCTGGCACTCGGCGCAGCACGCGCGCCAGATTAGCGCGGTGCTCGAGGGCTTCGGCATCCAGCCCAACGGCCCGCTGAGCGCGGACGACTACGCCGGCCTGCCGATGCCGGCGGGACTCTGGGAATAGGCGGCCGAAGCTGCAGCGCCTTGTTAGGCGGCGGCCGACCTTAGATAGGGTAGACCAGACCTCTTGATGTACAGAGTGCACCCTCCGGCGGATCGGGGATGATGCTCCGAACCCGCCGGGAGGCGCAGCCAGCACCCCGCAGAGTACGCTCCGGCTTCGTCGACAAATTCGCCCTCGAGGACAAACAACTCGGCACCTTGCTCATAGGAGATTACGCCCAGGTCTGCTTGGGGCTCCCAACGTTCGAGGCGCATCAGGTCCGAGAAGCCGGCCTGCTGGTAGAGCGCCTTGTAAGCTACGTCCGGAATCGAGCTCGGCTCCCAAGCGAGCTTGTGGGTGTCGACGACGACGTGGCTCCGTTCCCGGCCCGGAAATTGCCTTAGCTTGACGAACAGGACGCAGCCAGGCTCCGAAAAGGGGGTATGGCGAAAGCCTTCCGGATTGAGGAGAAACGTGCCGGCGGGCCAGTCCCCATGTTCGTCGGAGAACACGCCCTGGAGCACGAGAATCTCCTCTCCCTCGGGATGATCGTGCGCCGGAAACCTCGAGCGTGGCTCGTAGCGCACGACAGAGGTAACTTGGCCCGACTCCGGAGGACCCACCAAGTGGACTCGCTTACGCCAGACCGACCCGCTCGGACTCGGCGCCCACTCCATCCGAGTCGTGTCGGCCACGGCCCGGACGGAGAGATTCCCGTTGACTGCCTCACCCATGGCGTCGCCGGCCGCTCTGCCTGACCAGGTCGTTGAGGATGGACTCGATTTCAGTCATGGCGGACAATCGTCCCGATGACGCTCCTCCTCGTCTGGCTGATCAACACGCTCGCGCTGATCCTGGTCGCCTACCTGATGCCCTCGATCAGCGTGTCGAGCTTCTGGAGCGCGCTGCTGGCAGCGGCGGTCCTCGGCCTGGTCAACACTGTCATCCGGCCGATCCTCATCCTGCTGACCCTGCCGGTGACGATCCTCACCCTCGGCCTGTTCATCTTCGTGATAAACGGGCTGCTGTTCTGGTTCGTCGGCTCGGTCCTGCAGGGTTTCGTGGTGGCGAACTTCTGGGCCGGCTTCTTCGGCGCCATCATCTACAGCATCATCTCCTGGGCGCTGTCCGCGCTGATCCTGCGCTGACGTTCTGCAGCAGCCGCTCGAAAGCCGCGGCGTCGAGCGGCTCGCTGAAGTAGTGTCCCTGCCATTCCTCGCAGCCGAGCGCGAGCACGCGCCTGAGCTGGGCTTCGCTTTCGATGCCCTCGGCGGCCACCGCGATGCCGAGCGTCTTCGCCATCGCCGTGATCGCGCGCACGATCGCCTCGTCGGCGGAGTGCGAGTCGATGGCGCGCAGGAACGAGCGGTCGATCTTCAGCTTGTCGATCGGCAGCATCCTCAGGTAGGCGAGGCTCGAGTAGCCGGTGCCGAAATCGTCGATCGCGAAGCGCACGCCGAGCTCGCCGATCTTGCGCAGCGTCTCCACGTTCTCGGCGCGGCTCGACATCAGGACGCGTTCGGTGACTTCCAGCTCCAGGCACTTTCCCTCAAGTTGATTGGCTTGTAAAACCGCCTTGATGCGATCGACATACGCATCGCCCTGCGCGAGCTCGGGCGCCGATACGTTGACCGCGAACCAGGCGCGCCCTGGCATCTTTCTCTGCCAGGCGCCGGCCTGCGACAGCGCGCGCTCGAGCGTCCACTCACCCACCGCGCGGATCAGGCCGCACTCCTCGGCAAGCGGCACGAACTCCTCGGGCATCAGCAGCCCGCGGCTGCGGTGGTTCCAGCGCACCAGGGCCTCGGCGCCGACCACCTGGTCGCGCCCGCGCACCACCGGCTGCCAGTGAAGCACCAGCTCGCTCCGCGCCAGCGCGCTGCGCAGCTCGTTTTCCACGCGCAGGCGCTCCACCGCGCGCGCATTGAGCGCCGGCGAGAAGAAACGGAAGATGCCGCGGCCGCTCTCCTTCGCGTGGTACAGCGCCGCGTCGGCATTCTTGAGGAGCTCGGCGAAGTCACGGCCGTCGTTCGGGTAGATGGCGATGCCGATCGAGGTGCCGACGTTCAGCATGTTCTCGTCGACCGTGAACGGCCGCGCCAGGATCGAAAGGATGCGCTGCGCAAGGATGGCGACGTCCTCGGCCGACTTAAGGCCGTTCCATAGCAGCACGAAGTCGTCCCCGCCCAGCCGCGCCAGCGTGTCCTCGTGGCGCAGCGTGTTCTGCAGCCGGTCGGCGACCGCGCGCAGCAGCGCGTCGCCGGCCTGGTGGCCGAGCGAGTCGTTCACCAGCTTGAAGCGGTCGAGGTCGACGCACAGCAGCGCGAGCTGGGTGCGGCTGCGCGCCGCGGTGAGGATCGCCTGCCCGGCGCGGTCGGCCAGCAGGATGCGGTTCGGTAGGCCGGTCAGCGCGTCGCGGGTGGCCAGGTACTCGATGCGCGCTTCGGCCTGCTTGCGCGCGGTGACGTCGGCGGCGGTGCCGCGGTAGCCGGTCAGCGCGCCCGCCGCGTCCTGCAGCGGCACGCCGCTCACCGATTGCCAGATGACGCCGCCCGACTTGGTAATCGAGCGGCGCACCACGTCGCGGAAGGGGGTTTTCGTGTCTGGAAAATGAGCTTCACCGAGCGGCATGAATTCGTGCGGCGTGCGGCCGAGGAGCTCGTTACGCGCATAACCGAGGACCGCCTCGACGCGCTCAGAGAGGTAGGTGTAACGCCAGGTGGCATCGGTCTCCCAGACGTACTCGCCCGAGGCGTGCACCACGTCCCGGAAGCGCTGCTCGCGCTCGGCAAGTGCCTGGCGCGCCTTGCGCTGCTCACTCACGTCGCGGAACACGGCCTGCACCACGATGCGGCCGCGCTCCAGGAATGACACCGCGGCGGCTTCGACGAGCGTCTCGCTGGCGTCGACGCAGCGCAGGCGCCGCTCCTCGAAGGTGGTCGTGCCGGGGCCGGCCTCGAGGCCTTCCTGGCGCTCGCAAACGCGCGCAAGGTCCGCCGGGTTGAACAAGTCCTCCAACCTCAAGCCGACGAGCTGGCGCGGCGCCGCGGCCTTGAAGAGCCGCGCCGCGGCCGGATTGGCGTACTCGACCAGCCGGGCGGAGTGCACGACGATCGCATCGGGCGCGAAGTCCACCAGCGAGCGGTAGCGCAACTCGGCGTCCTGAAGCGCGGTCTCGGCGCGCTTGCGCGAGTCGATATCGGCGACGGTGCCCGATACGCGCAGCGCGCGCCCCTCGGCGTCGCGCTCGACCACGCGCCCCCTCGCCTGCAGCCATTTCCATTCGCCCGCCTTGGTCGGCACGCGGAACTCATCGACGTACTCCTCCAGCTCGCCCTTCAGCGCGCGGATCATCACCTCCCGGCCGCGCTCGCGGTCCTCGGGGTGCATCATGTCGTACAGCGCGGCGCCTTTGCCGACCGCCGGCGAGCGGCCGTGCCCGAGGAACCGCACCCAGCCGTCGCCTGCGTAGAGCTCGTCGTTCTGCACGTCGAAGTGCCACTCGGCGAGGTTGCCGCCGTCGAGCGCGAGCTCGAGGCGCTCCTTCGCCTGGAACAGCGCCCGCTCGGCGCGGCGCTGCTCGGTGACGTCGCGGCCGACGCCGCGATAGCCGAGGAACTGGCCGCGCGGCGTGACCCGCGACTGTCCCGAGATGATATGGATCATGCGCGCGCCGCGCTCGTCGGTGCGCGTGATTTCGAGGTCGAAGAACGGCAGCTGCTCGCCGAGGCGCTCGAGATGGTCCTGCAGCGCGCGCTCGTCCACCTGCACGCGCGGGATCTCCCAGAAGTGCTTGCCGAAGGTCGGCGTGTTGCCGAAGAAGGTCGCCACCGGCCCGCCGGCCGAGATCCAGGTGATGCGGTGCTGGGCATCGGTTTCCCAGTACCAGTCGGCCGACAGCTCGGTCAGGTCGCGAAAGCGCTGCTCACCTGCCCTCGCCTCTTCGAGGGCCCGCTCCCGTTTGCGGGAGGCGAGATGCATCACCAGGTAGACGATGCCGCCCGAGAGCGCAGCGGCGAGCAGGAGCTCGAGCACGGGCCTAGCCGGCGGCTGCGTCGCGCACCGGCGGCGCCACCTTGAGCACTTCGTCGATGGTGGTCACGCCGGCGGCGACCTTCATCGCGCCGCTGATGCGCAGCGGCTTCATGCCTTCCTTCATCGCCTGATCTCTCATGGCATCGATGTCGGCGTTTTTTCCGGCCAGCGCCTTGATGCCCCTTGAAAAAACCAGCGCTTCGTAGATGCCGACCCTGCCCAGGAACCCGGTCATGCGGCACTCGAGGCAGCCGACCGGCTTGCACACCTTCGCCGGGCGGTTCGATTTCCACGGCGCGACCAGCGCGTCCCAGGCCTCCTGGTCCTCGCCGCGCTGCAGATCCATTTTCTGCTTGCAATGCGGACACAGCGTGCGCACCAGGCGCTGCGCCATGACGCCGTTCAGCGTCGCGTTCAGCAGGTAAGGCGCAACGCCCAGCTCGAGCAGCCGCGTCACCGCGCTCGGCGCGTCGTTGGTGTGCAGCGTGGAGAGCACGAGGTGGCCGGTGAGCGCGGACTGGACCGCCATCTCGGCGGTCTCGAGGTCGCGGATCTCGCCGATCATGATGATGTCCGGGTCCTGGCGCATCAGCGCGCGCACGCCTTCCGCGAAACCGAGCTCGATCGCCGGCTGCACTTGCATCTGGTTGAATGCGGCCTCGACCATCTCGATCGGGTCCTCGATGGTGCAGACGTTGACCTGCGCAGTGGCGAGCGTCTTGAGCGTCGAGTAGAGCGTGGTGGTCTTGCCCGAGCCGGTGGGACCGGTGACCAGCACGATGCCGTTCGGCCGCGCGGTCATCTCGTTCCAGCGCTTCTGGTCCTCCTCGGAGAAGCCGAGCTCGCGGAAGTCGCGCACCAGCACCTCGGGGTCGAAGATGCGCATCACGATCTTCTCGCCGAACGCGGTCGGCAGCGTCGAGATGCGCAGCTCCACCTCGTCCTGCTCGAAGGTGCGCGTCTTGATGCGGCCGTCCTGCGGGCGGCGCTTCTCGACCACGTCCATGCGCGCCAGGATCTTGATGCGGCTGGTCATCGCCGCCAGCACCGCGGCCGGCATCTGGTACACCTGGTGCAGGACGCCGTCGATGCGGAAGCGCACGATGCCCTGCTCGCGCCGCGGCTCGATGTGGATGTCGCTCGCGCGCTGCTCGAAGGCGTATTGCCACAGCCAGTCGGTGATGCGCACGATGTGCGCGTCGTTCGCGTCGAGCTGCTTGTCGCCCTTGCCGAGCTCGACCAGCTGCTCGAAGTTCGACAGCCCGCTGCCGCCGGTGGCGGTGCGGTTGGCGCCCTTGATGGATTTGGCGAGGTTGTAGAACTCGACCTGGTAGCGCTCGATGTCGAGCGGGTTGGCGATCACGCGCCTGATGTCGCGCTTGATCATGCGCGCAACCTCGGCTTCCCACTCGCGCACGTACGGCTCGGAGGTGGCGACGATCGCTTCCTTCGCGCTGACGCCGACCGGCAGGACGCGGAAGCGCGTCGCGTAAGCCGACGACATCACCTCGGTGATCGCGCCGAAATCGATCTTCAGCGGATCGATGTGCAGGTATTCCATGCCCACCCGCTTCGCCAGCCACTCGGTGAGGGCATCCAGGCTCAGCAATGAATTGCCTTTTTTCCACTTCTGCTCGGCGACGATGGCGAGCGGATGCAGCGTGCCGCGGTAGTAGCGGCGTTCCTTCTGCAGTTGTGCCGCGGCCTCCGCATCGATCACCTTGTCCTCGACCAGCGCTTCGAGGACCTCGCTGAGCGTAAGGCGATGCTCGCCGACGCCTGTCTTAACTGCTTGTTGCATGGAATGAAGACTATACCGGAAAGCTAGAATGCGGCATGCGCTCGCCGCTGGCACCCCATGTCAAATTGCTTGAGGTCTGGGCCTGGAGCATGTACGACTTCGCCAACTCCGGCTACACGACGGTCGTCATCACCGCCGTGTTCGGCGCCTATTTTGTTTCTGTAGTTACCCATAATGCTCCTTGGGCCACGTTCGCGTGGACTGCTGCGCTATCGGTGTCCTACGCCGCGATCCTGATCACCGGTCCGCTGGTCGGCGCGTGGGCCGATGCGCGCGCGGCCAAGAAGCAGCTGCTGTTGCTCTCGACCATCGGCTGCGTGGTGTTCACGGCGCTGCTCTGGCTCGCGGCGCCGGGCGCGGTGTGGCTCGCGCTCGCCTTGATCATTCTGTCCAACTATTTCTTCGGCACCGGCGAGAACCTCATCGCGGCGTTCCTGCCCGAGCTCGCCGATTCGAATGCCATGGGACGCGTCTCGGGCTGGGGCTGGAGCTTCGGCTATCTGGGCGGCCTGGCTTCCCTGGGGATCTGTCTCGCCTACATCACGGCCGCGCAGCAAAGAGGCGATGCGGCTGCGCTGTTCGTGCCGGTGACGATGCTCATCACGGCGGGGTTCTTCGCGCTCGCGGCAACGCCGACTTTCATCTTTCTGCGCGAAAGGGCGCTGCCCCAGCCGACTACGGAAAACCCGTGGAAAAGAGTCGGGGAAACGCTGCGGCATTCGCGCCAATACCGCGACCTGAGGCGCTTCCTGATCTGCATGCTGTTCTACCAGGCGGGCGTCACGGCGGTGGTGGCGCTCGCCGCGATCTACGCCGAGCAGGTGATGCAATTCACCACCGAGCAGACCATCGTGCTGATCCTGGTCGTCAACGTCACGGCAGCGCTCGGTGCCTTCGCTTTCGGCTACCTGCAGGACGCGATCGGCCATGTGCGCGCCATCGCGCTGACGCTGATCGGCTGGATCGTGATGGTCATCGTTGCCGGTTTTTCGGAAACCACAACCTCTTTCTGGGTGGCCGCCAACCTCGCCGGGCTATGCATGGGCTCGTCGCAAGCCGCGGGCCGCGCGCTCGTCGGCTATCTCGCGCCGCCCTCGCGCGTGGCCGAGTTCTTCGGACTATGGGGCCTTTCAGTGAAGGCGGCGTCGATCTTCGGCCCGCTCACCTATGGCGCGGTGACGTGGTTCTTCGGCGGCAACCACCGTCTGGCGATCTTCGCCACCGGCCTTTATTTCGTCATCGGCCTCGCGCTCCTGGCGGGCATCGACGTCGAGCGCGGCCGCCAGGCCGCATTGAGCACCGGAACAGGCACGTAGCTACAGATACACTTCTGCGCACTTGATGACCTCGGTGTTGGTCGGCAGCTCGAGGCAGTGCCTCGCGTCCTCGTGCCAGCGCCGATGTTTCTTCGCCGCCGTTTTCGTGGCGTCTTTCGCCGCGGGTTTGGCGGCCTCCTTGGGTGCCGGCTTCTGCTCTGGCGCCTGCGCCCAGGCCGGCGCCGCGAGCGCCAGCGCGATCAGCAGAACTGTGCTTTTCATTGGCCTACCCCTTTCCGGTGCGAGCTGATGTCCGGAAGGATATCCCTAAATCAATTCAAGCGTTTGAGGTAGGCGCGGACGCGTTGTGCATTAGTTCCGGCATCGCTGCGCCCGACGCGCGATTTCGAGCGTACGTCGATGCGGCTGCCGCTCGGCGCCGGGGTGATGCGCACCACCACGTCGTCCTTGAAGCCGAACCAGAAGGTGGTCGCCGTGGCCTCGATCCTGCCCTCCTTCGGCTGCGCATCGACGATGTCCCAGCCCATCGCCTCGGCCGCGGAAAGCGCGCGCGCGAATGCGATCTCGGGTCCCGCGGCGAGCACCGCCGGCTGAATGTCCGGATAGGCTTTGCGCTGCTGTTCGGCCACCTTCGGCCCATCGTACGCCGGCGGGTTCGGCGCCCCCGCGCGCAGCGCCACCACCTTCACGAACTCCGGTGGCCTATCGGTATCGGTCGTGATGTCGTGGATCGGCGGCACCGACCTCGCGCGCTGCTGAAAGCTGTACGGCACGTACGCGGTTCCGGCCCCCAGCACCAGCGCGACGAGCAACCCCACGATCCAGCGCACGCGCCGTTGCGGGAGCACCAGTCCGAGCAGCGCAAGTACGCCCGCCGCGATACCGATATAGCTCGACCAGCGCAGCAGATCGAAGCCGGTGCGGTAGGTCCACAGCTCGAGCCGCACCCCGAGCCCGGACGCGAGCAGAAGGAGCGCCCCCGCAATGGCTGCGATGACCGCCAGCGCGCGAAGCCAGGCGATGGTCATGCGCCATCATATCCACGATGGGCGGATCGGTGCTGCAGTTAGGTATCATTCGCCCCTTCCCCCAGACGACCACAGGAGACCCGCTATGACCATTAAAGTCGGCGACCGGCTGCCCGAGGGCAAGCTGATGGAGTCCACCGAGTTCGATTCCAGCACGCAATGCGCGATGCCGCCCAAGGAGGTCAACGTCGGCGACGCGGTGAAGGGCAAGAAGATCGCCATCTTCGGCCTGCCGGGCGCCTATACGCCCACCTGCTCGGCGAAGCACGTGCCGAGCTACGTGCAGAACCTGGACAAGCTGAAGGGCAAGGGCGTGAACGAGATCTGGTGCGTGGCGACCAACGATGCGTTCGTCATGGCGCACTGGGGCCGCGACCAGAAGGCGCTCGGCAAGATCCGCTTCCTGGGCGATGGCAGCGCCGAGTGGGCCAAGAAGCTCGGCCTGGAGCTCGACCTCAACCCGCGCGGCATGGGGACCCGCATGCAGCGCTTCTCGATGCTGGTGGACAACGGCGTGGTGAAGCAGCTGAACGTGGAAGGCCCCGGCAAGTTCGAGGTCTCGGACGCCGCCACCATGCTCAAGCAGCTGGGCTGATACAAAGCGTTACAACTTCGCGGTCAGCGATCCGGCCCGGGTGCGCGTTACACGGACGTCGTTCCCCACTAAAGGACATTCCCATGCTCAAACCCCTGATCGGCGTTTTGCTCCTCGCGGCCAGTACCGGCGTTTTCGCTCAGCAGCGCGTCGACTGCTCGAAGGCAAAGGATCCCGCGCGTTGCGAAGAACGCGTGGCGAAAATGAAGGCGGCGCACAGCAAGGCCGAGAAGGCCTGCGAAGGCAAGCAGGGCGACGCGCGTCACGACTGCATGCGCAAGGAGATGTGCGCGCAGGCGAAGGACCCGGCTAAGTGTGAAGCCCGCGCCAAGGCGGCCCGCGAACGCCGGGAGCAGAAGAAATAGCTTTTCCGCGCCCGGCTTTCGCGGCCGGCGCACGGGCCTCGCTGCCCGTTCTTCTCGGCGTCGCACCGGCGCCCCGCGTTATGTCCCGGCCGCGGTGCTGACGGCCATCTGGGCCCCGGAAGTGCTGGTGCAGAATGAACGCCTGCTGGCCGGCGTTGTCGCAATTGCTGTGGCTTGGCGGTGGCGCACCACCTTCGCTACCATCATCGCCGGCCTTCTCGCCCTGCATCTTTTCGGTTTTTTAAGATGAAACGACTGTTTGCCGTCACCTTGCTGCTGTTCGCTTTTTGCGTAGCCGGCTTAGCTGCGGCCGCCGAGGCGCCGCGCAAAGTCGTTTCGCTGGAAGGCGTCACCGAGTACCTGCTGCCGAACGGCATGCACCTGCTGACGCTGCCCGACCCCAGCATCGACACCGTCACGGTGCACATCGCCTACATGGTCGGCTCGCGCCACGAAGGCTACGGCGAGAAGGGCATGGCGCACCTGCTGGAGCACCTGCTGTTCAAGGGCTCCAAGAGCCATCCCAACATCAAGGAGGAATTCACGCGCCGCGGGGCGCGCTGGAACGGCACGACGTCCAACGACCGCACCACCTATTTCGAGACTTTCGCGGCCACCGACGACAACCTGGCGTGGGCGATCGAGCTCGAAGCCGACCGCATGCTGAATTCGTTCGTCTCGAAGGAAGACCTCGACAGCGAGATGAGCGTGGTGCGCAACGAGTTCGAGCTGGGCGAGAACAACCCGGGCAGCGTGCTGTTCCAGCGCATGCAGAAGGCGGCTTACCCCTGGCACAACTACGGCAACCCGATCATCGGCATGCGCTCGGACATCGAGCGGGTGCCGATCGACAAGCTGCAGGCCTTCTACCGCACCTGGTATCAGCCCGACAACGCGGTGCTGATCGTCGCCGGACGCTTCGATGAAGTGCGCGCCCTCGAGCTGGTGGGCCGGCATTTCGGCGCCATGCCGCGGCCGTCGCGGCCGCTGCCGACGTTCTACACCGAGGAGCCGACCCAGGACGGCGAGCGCAGCGTGGTCCTGCGGCGCAGCGGCGACAACCAGATCGTCTCTTCCATGTACCGCGTGCCGGCAGGCGCCCACCCCGACTACCCGGCGATCGACGTGCTGACCAACATCCTCGGCGACGTGCCGACCGGCCGGCTGCATCGCGCGATGGTGCAGAAAGGCGTGGCGAGCTTCGTCTGGGGCGCCGAGCGCGGCCTGCACGATCCGGGCTACGTGTACTTCGGCGCGGCGCTCGACAAGTCCGCGTCCCTGGACAAGGCGCGCGACGCGCTGATCCAGGTGGTCGAAAACATCCGCAGGGACAAAATCACCGCGGAGGAAGTCGAGCGCGCGCGCACCGCGCTGCTCAACGACTTCGAGAAATCGCAGCTCGAGACCGGCGCTTTCGTGCGCGCCTTGTCCGAATTTGCCGCCATCGGCAACTGGCGCCTGTTCTTCGTGTACCGCGACCGCCTGCGCAAGGTGAGCCTCGAAGACGTGCAGCGCGCTGCCGAGCGCTACCTGAAGCCGGCAAACCGCGTCCTCGGCGTGTTCGTGCCGACCGAGCAGCCCGATCGCGCCGAGATCCCGGCGGTCACCGGCTTGGAGGAAGCGCTTGCCGCCTATCGCGGCGACGATACCAAGTCGCTGCCGCTCGGCGAGGCCTTCGACCCGTCGCCCGCCAACATCGAATCGCGCGTCGTACGGCGCCAGCTCGCCAACGGCATCAACGCCGCGCTGCTGCCGAAGAAAACGCGCGGCGGCCGGGTCGTCGTCAACCTCGCGCTGCACTGGGGCGACGAGAAGAGCCTGTTCAACCGCGAGGTGGCCTGCGATTTCGCCGGCAGCATGCTGATCCGCGGCAGCAAGAAGCACACTCGCGCGCAGCTCAAGGACGCCTTCGAGAAACTTAACGCCACGGTTACGGTGGGCGGCGATGGCGCGAGCATCGAAGTGCGCAAGGAGAACCTGGCGGGCGCGCTGCGGCTGGTGGCCGAAGTGCTGCGCGAGCCGGTCTTCCCCTCTGCGGAATTCGACGAGATGAAGCGCGCCGCGATCACCAGCGCCGAGTCGCAGCGCACCGACCCGGCGGCGCTCGCCGGCGTGCGGCTGGCGCGCCACCTGCAGCTGTACCCGAAAGGCCATCCGCTGTACACGCCGACCATCGAGGAGCGCATCGAGAAGCTGCGCGCCACCCAGCTCGGCGACGCCGAAGCCTGCTACCGCGAGCTCTTCGGCGCGACCGGCGCCGACTTCGTCGCCGTCGGCGAGGTCGATGCCGAGGACCTGGCGCGGCTGGCGGAGGAGCTGTTCGGCCCCTGGCAGACGCCGCGGCCGTTCCAGCGCGTGCCCTCGCTGTACTTCGACCGGCCGGCGTTCGAGAACGAGTTCATCACGCCCGACAAGGCGAACGCGGTGCTGCGCGCCGGGCTCAACGTCAAGATGCGCGACGACCATGCGGACTTCCCCGCGGTGGTCCTTGCCAATCACCTGCTCGGCGGCTCATCCACCGGCCGCGTGCCGGCGCGCGTGCGCGAGAAGGAAGGCCTCTCTTACAGCACCTACACCACGTTCACGTCGAGCGCGTTCGACGAGGCGGCGGCGTTCCGGGTCGCCTCGATCTTCGCGCCGCAGAACCGCGGCCGCGTCGAGCGCGCGATCCGCGAGGAGCTCGAGCGCGCCGTGCGCACGGGCTTTAGCGCCGGGGAAGTGGCCGAAGGCAAGAAAGCGCTGCTCGAGGCGCGGCGCATGGCGCGCACGCAGGACCGCTCGCTCGTGAGCCGCCTTGGCTCGTATCTCTACTGGAAGCGCACCTTCGCCTGGGACATCGAGTTCGAGTCGAAGATCGCCGCGCTAGAGCCTGAGCAGGTGAACGCGGCGATGCGCCGGCACATCGATCCGGCGCGGCTCTCGGTGATCGTCGCCGGGGATTTCAAGAAGCCCTAGGCTTCTGCAGCAGGCTCACAGGTACCTCACTTCAAGGATTACGAGCTTCTCGTCTCCCGAGGGCGTATGCAGCATCACGCTATCGCCTTCGCGCGCCTTGAGCAGCGCCTTGGCGATTGGCGAGATCCACGACACGCGGCCGCGCGACGCATCGACTTCGTCGACGCCGACGATGCAGATCTCTTTTTCTTCATTCTTCATTTTTATCCTCACGGTGGCGCCGAAGAACACCTGGTCGGTGTCGCGCCCTTTCGCATTCACCACCTCCGCCGCTTCCAGCCGCTTGATGAGAAAGCGGATGCGGCGGTCGATCTCGCGCAGTCGCCGCTTGCCGTAGATGTAGTCGGCGTTCTCGGAGCGATCGCCGAGCGAGGCCGCCCAGGCCACCGTCTTCACTACCTCGGGGCGCTCGGCCTCCGCCAGCTGCTTGAGCTCGGCCTTCAGGCGCGCGTAGCCTTCTGGCGTAATGTAATTCTTGCCGCCCGGAATCGCTGGCGTCTCGCGTTCTTCCTCCTGCGGGACGCTTTCGTCCTTGACAAAAGCCTTCGACATGGGGGTCTGGGGGATTCTACGCTTGCCAGCGTCGCGCCAAGCTTTCAGAATCCGTGAAAAAGGGAGGCAGCATGGCGGGGGAAAAAGCCGAGCGGCTCGATTTTCTGACGCGGATGCGCATCCGCGAGCTGATCCTGATGGGGCTGATCGCCATTACCGCGGTGCTCGCCAACCTGCCCCACGAGTACGTCGAGGAGACGCTCGGCATCCAGCACGCCAGCCTGATCGCGGTGCTCGCCTGCGTGGTGATCCTGGGGCTTTTCCTGTACCTCAAGTTCTTTTTCTTCGTCGCGGTGGTGCTGCTCATCGCCGGCGCCAACATGCCCGAGCAGATCGCCGAGGGGTTCAACCTGTCCAAGATCCCGATCCTCCTCGCGCTCCTCGCGCTGGTCGGCATGGGGCTCGTCAACTACGTCGTGAAGCTGCTGCCCACCGGCCTGGAGCCCAGGCCGCGGGAAAAAAGCCCTGAAGCCCTGCGGGCGCTGTTCTACGCCATCGAGAAAAGGAACCTGGTTTACGCGCAGAAGGTGCTGTCGATGAACTTCGACCCGAACCTGCACCATGACAACGGCTATACCCCCCTGGCCTATGCCGCGGCGAAGGGCAGCCTGCCGATGGTCGACGTGCTGCTGCGCAACGGCGCCGACCCGACGCAGGCGACGAGGGAGGGCGACACCCCGGTGGAGCTCGCGCTACGCTTTGGCCACGCCGACATCGCCGACGTCCTGAAGCGCGCCCGCCAGTCCTTCGAGCCCGGCGCCGCGCCCCATCCCCACCCCGCCTAGCGGTTGGTATAATACTGTATGGATATTCAGGTCGCCGCAGCAGAGCAGGAAATCTGCCGCGATACGCTGCTCGAGAAGTACGCCAAGGACAAGGAAGCGTCCGTCGAGGACGTGCGCCGCCGCGTGGCGCGCGCCCTTGCGCAGGCCGAGCCCGAGGACAAGCGCACCCACTGGGAGCGCCGCTTCCTGCAGGCGCAGGAGGAAGGCTTCATCCCCGCCGGGCGCATCAATTCCGCCGCCGGCATCCAGCTCCAGGCGACGCTGATTAACTGCTTCGTGCAGCCGGTCGGCGACTCGATCTCCGAGGTGGTCGACGGCAAGCCGGGCATCTACACCGCGCTCCAGGAAGCCGCCGAGACCATGCGCCGCGGCGGGGGCGTCGGCTACGACTTCTCGGCCATCCGCCCGAAGGGCGCCGAAGTGAAGGGCACGCATTCGCGTGCCAGCGGCCCGGTGTCCTACATGCGCGTGTTCGACCAGTCGTGCGAGACGGTCGAATCCGCCGGCTCGCGCCGCGGCGCCCAGATGGGCGTGCTGCGCTGCGACCACCCCGACATCGAGGACTTCATCCACGCCAAGGACCAGGGCGAGCTCGCCAACTTCAACATCTCCGTTGGCGTGACGGATGAATTCATGCTCGCCGTCGAAAAAGATTCTGTCGTTGAATTGGTTCATAAAGCGAAACCCTGGCCGGCAGGCGAGACCTATCAGCGCGACGACGGGCTGTGGGTGTACCGCAAGGTGCGCGCGCGCGAGCTGTGGGACCAGATCATGCGCTCGACCTACGACCATGCCGAGCCGGGCATCCTGTTCCTCGACCGCATCAACCGCGACAACAATCTCAACTACTGCGAGACCATCGAGGCGACCAATCCCTGCGCCGAGCAGCCGCTGCCGCCTTACGGCTGCTGTTGCCTCGGCTCGATTGATTTGACCAGATTCATCTCTCATCCCTTCAATGAAAAAGCGAAGTTCGACTTCGATAAGTTCGGCAAAGTAGTCGAGACGTCCATCCGCATGCTCGACAACGTGCTCGAGGTTACGGCCTGGCCGCTCGGGCAGCAGCGCGAGGAAGCGATGGCGAAGCGCCGCGTCGGCCTCGGCTTCACCGGGCTCGGCGACGCGCTCATCATGCTGCGGCTGAAGTACGACACCGACGAAGCCCGGGGCATGGCGGCGCGCGTCGCCGAGGCGATGCGCGACCAGGCCTACCGCGCCTCGGCCGAGCTGGCGAAGGAGCGCGGCGCGTTCCCGCTTTTCAGCGCGGATTTATATCTTTCCGGCACCAGCTTCGCTGCCGGTCTGCCGGAGGAGATCAAGCAGGTCATCCGCAAGAACGGAATTCGCAACTCCCATCTGCTCTCCATCGCGCCAACGGGAACGATCAGCCTCGCTTTCGCGGACAACGCCTCCAACGGCATTGAGCCGCCGTTCTCGTGGACCTATACGCGCAAGAAGCGCATGAGGGACGGCGTGCAGGAATTCCCGGTAGAGGACCACGCCTGGAGACGCTACCGCGCTATGGGCGGCGACATGGACGCGCTGCCGCCCTACTTCGTCACCGCGCTGGAGATCTCGGCGCGCTCCCACGAGCAGATGGTGGCGACGGTCGCGCCTTACATCGACACCAGCATCTCGAAGACCGTCAACGTGCCGGAGGACTATCCGTACGCCGACTTCCGGGATCTGTATCTGCACGCGTGGAAGTCCGGCCTGAAGGGCCTGGCGACTTACCGACCCAACAAGGTTCTCGGTGCCGTTCTATCGGTTCAGAAGCCTCAAGACTTCGTCCAGGACGACGTCAACCGGCGCATAGCGATCAGGAACGTGCCGGCGCCGGTTCTCGCCAGCCTGCGCTGGCCCGGGCGGCCGGATCTTTCCGGCGGCAACCCGGCGTGGACCTACATGATCGAGCACCCGAGCTCTCGCTTCGCGGTGTTCGTCGGCCACGTCGACAACGGCGGCCAGCCGCACGCTTTCGAGGTTTGGGTCAACGGCAGCGAGCAGCCGCGCGGCCTCGGCGCGCTCGCCAAGACGCTATCGATGGACATGCGCGCCAACGACCACGGCTGGCTGAAGCTCAAGCTCGACACGCTGGCCAAGGCGGGCGGCGACGACGCTTTCGACATGCCTTTCCCGCCGCGCGGCGAAAAAAGGCGCATGCCTTCGGTCGTATCTGCGTTCGCGCAGATCGTGCGCTGGCGGGTCGACGAGCTGCACGCAGGCCTGACCGATGAATCTTTCAAATTGGCCTCGGAAATCGGCTCCTCTCCCGTGACCGAAGCGATGTTCGCGTTGAAGGAGCCGAAAACCGGCACCGACGGCACGATGTCATGGACCGTCGACGTCTTCAACCCGCGCACCGGCGACGATTTCGTCCTGGGCCTGAAAGAAATCGCCTTGCCCGACGGCATCACGCGGCCCTACTCGGTATGGCTCTCGGGAGAGTATCCGCGCGCGCTCGACGGCTTGTGCAAGATACTGTCGCTCGACATGCGCGTTCTCGACCCGGCGTGGATCGGCATGAAGCTGCGCAAGCTGCTCGATTTCCCGGAGCCGCTGGGCGACTTCATGGCCTTTGTCCCCGGCAGCCGCAAGCAGCAGACCTTCCCTTCGACGGTTTCCTACCTGGCGCGGCTGATGCTGCACCGCTACGCCATGCTCGGCATCCTCGACGAGGATGGCGCCCCCCGCCAGCAGATGGGCATCCTGGAATCGCCTTCGCAAATGCACGTCCCGATCATGTTGGGCGCGAAGTGCCCGGAGTGCGGCAACGCCACGCTCATCCGCAGGGACGGCTGCGACTACTGCACCGCTTGCGGCTATGTCGGAATCTGCGGGTGAAACTCATCAAGCAGTCGGTGGTGCTGCCGGCGCCGGCCAAAGCGCTGTACGCGATGTATTTGAGCCCGAAAGCGCATTGCGCCATTACCGGTCACCCGGTCACCATCGGCGCGAAGGCGGGCTCGAAGTTCAAGGCCTTCAACGGCGCCCTGTCAGGCCGCATCCTTTACACTGTTCCGGGCAGGCTGATCGTGCAGGCCTGGCGCTCGACTGCATTCAAGAAAAGCGACGTCGACTCGACGCTGATCCTGCGCTTTACGCCGAAGGGCAGAAGCGGCCGCATCGATCTCACGCACGTCAACGTGCCCGCGCATGACTACCGTGGCGTGAACAACGGTTGGAAGCAGTACTACTGGCGGCCCTGGCGCAAGTTCCTGACAAAGTCCGCGAAGCCGCGCACGTAGTTTCGCAGCCGCATGCGGATGGCCTCGTCGATCAGCTTGCCGGACGCATCGAATAACTTGTCTGCGTTTCCGACGTAGAGCAGCTGCTCGAACCAGGGCTGCATGCCGAGCGTACGGAACACCGGCAGCCAGGCGGTCTGCGACAGCACCGTGCCGCGTGCTCCCGGCGAAGCGCCGATGAGACCCACTGGACGGCCCTTGAACACTCGCGGGATGTCGGCGGGCGGTCGCGTGAGCCAGTCGATGGCGTTCTTGAACGCACCGGGAATCGAGTTGTTGTACTCGGGCGTGACAAGAAGCAGGCCGTCTGCGGAGGCAATGCGCTCCTTCAAGTCTGTTACTACGGAAGGAATTCCTTTCGCTTCGAGATCGCCGTCGTACAGCGGGATGCCGCGGATCGACTCGATGTCAATCGTCACCTCGGGCGGGGCCTCCTCCACCGCGGCGCGCAGCAATGCCGCGTTGTAGGAGCCGCTGCGCAGGCTCCCCGCGATGCCGACGATCTTCAACCGAGGCGGCCTTCGGTGAAGTCGCGCATCGCCTGCTGGATCTCCTCGGGACGGTTCATGACGAAGGGGCCGTAGCGCGCGACCGGTTCCTTGAGCGGCCGGCCGGCGACCAGGATGAAGCGCGCTCCGGCATCGCCGGCCCTGGCCGCGAAGGCATCGCCGGACGACAGGACGGCCAGCTCGCCGCGCTTCAAGGTTCGGCCAGCGATGTCGAGGCTGCCGTCGTAAATATATGCGAACGCGTTGTGCTCCACGGGCACTGCTGCCTGGAATTCGCCATTTTTCAGAAAAACATCCAGGTAGAGCGGCGCCGTGGCGTCCGCTTGCACCGGGCCGCTCGCACCGCCGAAGCTGCCGGCGATGACGCGCACCCGGCCGCCCGGGATGGCGACTTCGGGAATCCTGGCCGGTTCGATGTCCTGATAGCGCGGCGCGATCATCTTGTCCTTGGCCGGCAGATTCACCCACAGCTGGAAGCCCTGCATGAGGCCGTTTTCCTGCTCGGGCATTTCCGAGTGGACGATGCCGCGCCCGGCAGTCATCCACTGCACGGCTCCGGGCCCCAGCAGGCCCGTGTTGCCTTGATTGTCGCGGTGGCGCATGCGGCCAGCGAGCATGTAGGTCACCGTCTCGAAGCCGCGGTGCGGGTGCTCGGGAAAGCCGGCCAGATAGTCGGCCGCGTCGTCGGAACGGAACTCGTCGAGCAGCAGGAACGGATCGAGCTGCGGCAGGTCCCGGCCGCCGATGACGCGGTTCAGCTTGACGCCGGCGCCGTCGCTCGCCGGCATGCCGCGAACGACGCCATTCACTTCGCGAGTCTTGCTCACGACGCTGCCCCGGGAAGATCGAACACCAGCACCTCGGCGCCCTTGCCGCGCTCGATCTCGATCGCGCCGCCGTCGGTCTTCAGGGCATCGCCCGCGCGCATCGCGTGCCCGTTTACCTGGATCGTGCCGCGGGCGACGTGAACGTAGCCTTTCCTGCCCTCCTCCAGGGAATACTTTGCGCTCTCGGCGCCATCGAACAGGCCGGCGTAGAGCAGCGCGTCCTGGTGCATCGATACCGACCCGTCGCGGCCGTCGGGCGAGGCGATGAGCCGCAGGCGGCCGCGCTTTTCCTCCGGCCCGAAGTGCTTCTGCTCGTACGAAGGCGCGATGCCGGTGACATCCGGCTCGATCCAGATCTGCAGGAAATGCGTGGTGCCGGCCGGGTCGTGGTTGTACTCGCTGTGCTGCACGCCGCGTCCGGCGCTCATGCGCTGCACGTCGCCCGGCACGATGGTCGAGCCGGTGCCCATCGAGTCCTTGTGCGCGAGCGCCCCTTCGAGCACGTAGCTGATGTCTCCATGTCGCGGTGCCCGTGGGTGCCGAAGCCGGAGCCGGGGGCGACGCGGTCCTCGTTGATGACGCGCAACGGCCCGAACCCCATGTGGCGCGGGTCGTGGTAATCGGCGAAGGAGAAGCTGTGGTACGAGTCGAGCCAGCCGTGATTGGCGTGGCCGCGCTCGGCGGCAGGTCGCAGTTCGGTCATGGCGCCTTTCTCGCTGGGAATTTTCCCGTTACATGGAGGCATTTCATGGCTTATCAAGTCTCCCGCCTTCCTCCATCAGCAGCGTCTCGATGTCGTTGAGCACCGTCTGCGGATGGAGGAAGTTGGAGCTGTAGATCTCGCGCACGTCGCCCGCGCGGTCGATGAGGAACACTTTCAGCACGTGCGACAGTTCGCGCCCCGAGCGGGTGACATGCTGCCCGAATCCCTCGACCAGAGGAAACAACTCGCGCGCGGAGCGCGTGGTGAGGAAGTACCAGCGCAGCCCGGCGCCGCTCTCCACCACCCGGCTGCCCGCATAGCTGCGCATGACCTCCGGCGTGTCGCGCGCCGGATCGAACGACAGCGTGACGAAGCGTACTTTGCCGCGCAGCCGCGGCGTTTCGGCGATGGCCTCCTTCAGCGCGTCGAATACGCGGTAGGCGAGCGGGCAGCCGTCGGGGTCGGCGCAGGTCGTGTAGATGAAGCCGAGCAAGGTAATGCCGCCATGGGTGTAGCGGGAAAGGCGCGCGGTCTTGCCATCGACATCGAGCACGCGCCCGTCGGGCGCCGGCATGATCCGGTGCAGCGGGTAGCTGCCCGGCGGCGGCGGCACGAACTCGAGCGGCGGCAGCAGCTCGACGTGGTGCGCCAACGCCGGCGCGGCAACCAGCGCGGCGAGCAGCGCGGCTCTTTTCAACCGCCGGTAACCGTCGCGCGCTGCGCTTTCGTCCCCAGCTTCATGTGGTGCGCGCGGCCGAGCTTTTCCTTCGTGAAATCGACCTCGAACTTCTGCGTGAGCTCGCTTCCGTCCCAGGCGAAGCCGCGGATGAACTGCTCGTTGTCGGCGCCGCCCTTGTCCCAGTTGGCGAGCAGCGACGAGGTGATGTACAGGCGCCTGCCGTCCCAGCTCTGCGAGATCATGTTGATCTGCTTGCCGGTGACCTTCTCGTAGGTCTGCTTCGGCGCCTCGGGATTGGACAGATCGAAGTAGCGCGTCGTGCCGTCCATGAAGGTGTTGACCCAGAGGCCCTTGCCGTCGCGCGTGATGCTAATGTCCACCGGCAGCGGGATCTTGGACGGGTCGCCGATGGTGGCGACCTCTTTCGCCGCCCACTGGCCCTTTGCGTCCTGCTTGACCAGCCACAGCTTCGATGTCAGCGCCGCCGCCGTAATGGCCCAGTTGTCCTTCGGATTGAGGGACCAGCGGATCTCCAGCGGCGCACCCGGCACCTTGAACACCTTGGCCGGCTTCATCGCCTTCAGGTCCCAGACCACCATGGTGTTGCCGAACTTCTTCATCGCCTCGGCGTCCTTGATCAGCTCGCCGAGCGGCCGCATGTAGTTCGCGTAGCCCGTGAAGCTGGAGGTGAGAAGCACGTTCTGCTTCGGATTGACGGCCAGGTCGTAGCCGTAGCCGTCGCCGCCGCCTTCGACCGGCATGGCATACGAGGCGATGAACTCTCCCTTGTTGTTGTAGAGCGCCATCCCGGTGCGGCCGCCCTTGTCCTGCGTGTTGGACAGCGCCTGCACCAGCATCCGCCCGGGCAGCGCGTAGTAGGTGTGCGGGCCGAGAAATCCGGACTTGTCGCCGAGATCAGCGATCGTGCGTACCAGCTTGGGCTTCGCGGGATTGCGGCCGACGTCGAACACCCAGATGCGGTTGTCCGACAGCCCGCCCGCCCAGATGTAGCGCCGATCGTCGGTGAATCCCATGTGGTGCGCCTCGACGCGCGCCCCTGTGGAGACCTTGTCGATCACCTTGCCATAGCGCTTGGACTTCGGATTGACATCGATCGTGACCAGCTTGTCGAAGCCGTCACCCAGCCCCTCGACGCCGAGCGTCCAGACGTAGACGTAATCCTCCTGGCCCTTGATCAGGTGCGAGATGTAAGGCGAGTTGCAGGTCTCGTCCGCGTAGGCGACGCAGGCGAGTACGAACAATGCAGCCGGCAGAATGGAAAAGCGACGCATGGCTTCCTCCCTCGAGTTGACCTTCGGCTATCCTACACCCGGAAACAGCTTCATCCAGAGCAGTCCCGCGACGGACTTGGCGTCGGTGATGCGGCCGTCGCGCACCATTCCTATGGCTTCGTCGAACGCTACGACGATCGTTTCAACGAATTCGCCGGCGTCCAGTCGCGCTTTGCCTTCATGCTTCAATTTTTTTGCAAGGAACAGCTCGATCGCTTCGTCCGTGTACGCGATGGCGGTGTGAATCACGCCGAGCCGAGTCCATTCCGCGGCGCTGTAGCCGGTCTCCTCCAGAAGCTCGCGCTTCGCGGTGTCGAGGTGCGGCTCGCCTGCCTCGAGCTTGCCGGCCGGCAGCTCGATGAACACGCGGCGATGGGGATAGCGGAACTGCCGCTCGAGCAGCACGCGGCCATCGTCGAACAGCGGCAGGATCGCCACGGCCCCCGGGTGGCGGATGTACTCGCGCGTCCCCTCGCTGCCGTCGGGAAGGCGCACCACGTCGCGATGTACTTTCAGGAGCACGCCGTCGTAGACCAGCTCTCCCGAGACGCAGTGTTCGGTGAGGTCTTTCAATCTAGAGGGAGTTGATGGCGATGTAGCAGAGCGCCATCAGCGGCTGCGGGAAAATGCCGAGGATGAGCAGGACCAGCCCGTTGACGGAGAGCAAGGTGCGCATCTCCGGATGGCCCGCGACCGGCCCGGATTCTTTCGGGTCGTCGAAATACATGAGCTTCACGATCCGCAGGTAGTAGAAGGCGCCGACGAGAGACAGGATCACCGCCGCCACGGCGAGCCAGAGCTGCCCGGCCTGCACCGCCGCCGAGAGCACGGAGAGCTTGGCGTAGAACCCGGCGGTGGGCGGCAGCCCGGCGAGCGAGAACATAAGCACCATCATCACGAAGGCGAACCAGGGGCTGCGGCGGTTGAGGCCGCGCAGGTCGTCGAGGTTCTCGCATTCGAAGCCCTTCTGCGAGAGGTACAGCAGCATGCCGAAGGAGCCCAGCGTCATCAGCACGTAGACGACGACGTAGAACAGCGCCGTGCTGTAAGCATCGGCGGCGTTCAGCAGGTTGCCGCCGACCACGCCCGAAAGCAGCCCGAGCAGCATGAAGCCCATGTGCGCTATGGTCGAATAGGCGAGCATGCGCTTGATGTTCGATTGCGCGATGGCGGTGATGTTGCCGATCGCCATCGAGAGCAGCGCGAGGAGCGCGAGCATCTGCTGCCAGTCCTGCGCGAGGTCGAGCAGCCCGTTCACCAGCAGCCGCACCGCCATCGCGAAGGCGGCGAGCTTGGGCGCCGAGCCGATCACCAGCGTAACCGCGGTCGGCGCGCCCTGGTAGACGTCGGGGATCCACATGTGGAACGGCGCCGCGCCGACCTTGAAGGCGATCCCTGCCACCATGAAAACCAACCCGAAGACCAGGAAGCTCCGGTCCGTGGTCGCAGCGATCGACACATGATTCGACACTTCGCTGATGTTCAGCGTGCCGCTCGCGCCGTAGATCATCGACATGCCGTAGAGCAGCAGCCCCGAGGACAGCGCCCCAAGGATGAAGTACTTCATGGCCGCCTCGGTCGACATCGCCGAGTCGCGGTCGAGCGCCACCATCGCGTACAGGCACAGCGACATCAGCTCCAGGCCCAGGTACATGGTGAGGAAGCTGTTCGCGCTCATCATGATCATCATGCCGAGCAGCGAGAACAGCAGCAGGGTGAGGAACTCGCCGCGCAGCAGCCCGCGATCAACCAGGTACTGGCGCGAGTAGATCAGCGTCGCCCAGACCGAGGCGTAGGACACCAGCTTCAGCAGGTTCGACATCACGTCGGAGACGAACAGGCCGTTGAAAAGGTACAGCCGCGTGGTGCCATCCACCCACTGCACGAACAGCGTCGAAGCCGCGCACAGCAGCAGCACGGCCTGCGCGATCAGGCAGCTCATGTCGCGCCGCTCGCTCTTGACGTAAAGATCAGCGATCATCAGCACGCACGCGCCGACGAGCAGCAGCACCTCGGGCAGCGCCGGAATGTGGTCGAGCAGCGCGTTCATAGTTTCGGGATCGCCACGTGCCGCAGCAGCTCGTTCACCGAGGCATGCATGACCTCGGTGAACGGCAGCGGATAGACGCCCATGCCGAGCACGGCGAGGGCGAGCAGGCCGAGCACGGTCGCTTCCCGGCCATTCAGGTCCTTGAGCGCGGCGACATGCGGGTTCGTCACCGGGCCGAACATGACCCGCTTGTACATCCACAGCGTGTACGCGGCGCCCAGGATCATGGTAGTGGCGGCAAGGAAGGCGAGCCAGAAGCCGGCCTTCATCGCGCCCATGATCACCAGGAACTCGCCGACGAAGCCGCTGGTCGCCGGCAGGCCGCTGTTGGCCATGGCGAAAAGCATCATCAGGCTGGCGAACTTCGGCATGGTGTTCACCACCCCGCCGTAGTCAGCGATCATGCGGCTGTGCATGCGGTCATAGAGCACGCCCACGCACAGAAACAGGGCGGCGGAAACGAAGCCGTGCGAGATCATCTGCACCAGCCCGCCCTCGACGCCGTAGGCGTTGAAGATGAAGAAACCGAGCGTCACCAGGCCCATGTGCGAGATCGACGAGTAGGCGATCAGCCGCTTCATGTCCGCCTGCGCCAGCGCTACGAAGCCGATATAGACCACCGCGATCAGCGACAGCGCGATCATGAACCACGCCAGCTGGCGCGAAGCGTCGGGCAGGATCGGCAGCGTGAAGCGCACGAAGCCGTAGGCGCCGAGCTTCAGCAGGATCGCCGCCAGCACGACCGAGCCTCCGGTCGGCGCCTCGGTATGAGCATCCGGCAGCCAGGTATGCACCGGCCACATCGGCACCTTGACCGCGAAGGCGAACAGGAAGCCGAAGAACAGCAATATCTGCGCCGCGAGCGGCAGCGGCAGCTTGTGCCAGTCGAGGATCGCGAAGCTGCCGCCCGATTTGCCGTACAGGTAGAGCATGGCGATCAGCATCAGCAGCGAGCCCATCAGCGTGTAGAGAAAGAACTTCACCGAGGCGTACACGCGGTTCGGGCCGCCCCACACGCCGATGATGATGAACATCGGGATCAGCGTGCCCTCGAAGAACACGTAGAACAGCACCGCGTCGAGCGCCGAGAACACGCCGTTCAGCATGCCGGAGAGCACGAGGAACGCCGCGTAGTACTGCGCCACCCGGCTCTCGATCACCGACCAGCTGGCGATCACCACCAGCACGGTGATGAAGCTGTTCAGGAGCACGAACAGCACCGAGATACCGTCAACGCCGAGGTGGTAGTTGATATTGAAGCGTTCTATCCAGCGCGCGAATTCGACGAACTGCATCGCGCTCGACAAGGCGTCGAAGTTCAAGAACAACGGAATGGTGACCAGGAAGCCCAGGATCGAACCCAGCAGGGCGGTCCAGCGCGCGTAGCGCTCGCCGAGGGCGAGCACCAGCACGCCGGCAAGGATCGGGATCCAGATCGCCAGGGAAAGAAGCATCTACGTTCTCAAAAAGAAGAACGCGAGCACGACCACGCCGATCAGCATGGTGAAGGCGTATTGGTAGACGTAGCCGGTCTGGAACAGGCGCACCACCGACGCGAACCACCCCACCAGCCGCGCCGAGCCGTTCACCAGGCCGTCGATCAGCCCCAGGTCGCCTCCCCTCCACAAGCCCTGGCCGATGGCGCGCGCGCCGCCCGCGAACAGCCACGCATAGAGCTCGTCAAAGCCGTACTTGCGCTCCACCAGCGCGTACAGCGGGCCGAGCGCCACGGCGATGCGCTTGGGCAAATCGGTTCTTATCAGATACAGGTACCCGGCCGTACCAATGCCGGCCAGCGCGAGCCAGAACGGCAGTGAAACGAAACCGTGGGCCATGAACGCGAGCAGCCCGTGGTTTTCACCCTCCACCCGGGGGAGCGCGTCCTTGAAGAAGTCCCCGTAAACCACGTCGCCGACCACCCAGCCGGCCGCGACCGACGGGATCGCGAGCAGCACCAGCGGCACCGTCACCACCGCCGGCGACTCGTGCGGCGGATGCGCCGGGTCGAAGCGCTCGCTTCCGTGGAACGCCATGAACACCAGCCGGAAGGTGTAGGTGGCCGTGACGAATACGCAGGCGACGACGCAGACATAGGCAAACAGGTGGCCCGGCGTGCTCGAATGCTTGATCGCCTCGATGATCGCGTCCTTGGAGAAGAAGCCGGCGAATCCGGGAATGCCGGCCGAGGAGATGGCGCCGATCAGCAGCGTCCAGTAGGTCCACGGCATGTATTTCTTCAGACCGCCCATGCGCCGCATGTCCTGCTCGTGGTGCATGGCGATGATCACCGAGCCGGCGGCGAGGAACAGCACCGCCTTGAAGAAGGCGTGCGTCATCAGGTGGAAGATCGCCGCCGCGTACGCCGAGGCGCCGAGCGCGGCCGTCATGTAGCCGAGCTGCGAGAGCGTCGAGTAGGCGATGACGCGCTTGATGTCGTACTGGGTGAGCGCGACCAGCGCCATGGAGAGCGCCGTGATGGCGCCGATGATCAGCACCACCGCGAGCGCCGTCTGCGACAGCTGGTAGAGCGGCGCCATGCGCGCCACCATGAAGATGCCGGCGGTCACCATGGTCGCGGCATGGATGAGGGCCGAGATCGGCGTCGGGCCTTCCATCGAATCCGGCAGCCACACGTGCAGCGGGAACTGCGCGCTCTTGCCCATCGCGCCGATGAACAGCAGCACGCAGATCACCGTGATCAGCGCCCACGCCGTCCCGGGAATTATTTCTATTGTTTTGGTACTTAATGAACCTGCTTGTCCGAAAACCGCGGCGTAGTCGAGGGTACCGAAATTCATGAGGATCAGCGCGATGCCGAGGAGGAAGCCGAAGTCGCCGACCCGGTTGACGAGGAACGCCTTCAGCGCGGCGTAGATCGCGCTCTCGCGCGTGTACCAGAAGCCGATCAGCAGGTAGGACATCAGGCCGACCGCCTCCCAGCCGAAGAACAGCTGCAGGAAGTTGTTCGCCATCACCAGCATCAGCATCGAGAAGGTGAACAGCGAGATGTACGAGAAGAAGCGCTGGTAGCCCGGGTCCTCGGCCATGTAGCCGATGGTGTAGACGTGCACCATCAGCGAGACGAAGGTCACCACGATCATCATCAGCGCGGTGAGGCGGTCGATCAGGAAGCCGATCTCGAAGCGCGTCTCGCCGCTCGTCAGGAACGCATAGACGCCGCCGTTGAAGCTGTTTCCGTCCAGCACATCGATGAAGATGACCACCGAGCAGATGAAGGAGATGAAAACCGAAAGAATCGTCACCCGGTGGGCGCCGGCGCGGCCGATGACGCGGCCGAAGAGGCCGGCGATGATGGCGCCCACGAGCGGCGCGAACGGCACCAGGAGGTAGGCGGTTTTCATCCTTTTAGCGAGTCGAGATCCTCGACGTCGATCGTGTTCAGATTTCTGAACAGGACCACCAGGATCGCCAGGCCGATCGCCGACTCGGCGGCGGCCACCGTCAGGATGAAGAACACGAACACCTGCCCGGCGACGTCGCCGAGGAAGTGCGAGAAGGCGATGAAGTTCAGGTTGACGGCAAGCAGCATCAGCTCGATCGCCATCAGCAGGATGATGATGTTGCGGCGGTTCATGAAGATGCCGATGACGCTGATCGCGAACAGCAGCGCGCCGAGCACCAGATAATGGGAGAGGGTGAGCGTCATTCTTTCTCGGCTGGCATGGAAACCAGCTTCACGCGGTCCTCGCGCCGCGCCCTCACCTGCTCGGCGGGGTCCTGGCGGCGGCTATCCTTGCGCCGCCGCAGGGTCAGGGCGATGGCGGCGATGATCGCCACCAGCAGGATCACCGCGGCGATCTCGAAGGCGTAGGCGTAGTCGGTGTACAGGACGCGGCCCAGCTCTCTGGTGTTGCTGTAGGTCGGCGGCAGCTCCCTCGGCCTTGCGCCGTAAATCCGGTTGGCGAGCACGGCGATCATCTCGAACACCATGATCCCGCCCACCACGAGCGCGAGCGGCAGGTTGCGCCAGAAACCCTCGCGGAGGCGCTCGATATTGATGTCGAGCATCATCACCACGAACAGGAACAGCACCATCACCGCGCCGACGTAGACCACCACCAGCGCGAGGGCGAGGAACTCGGCGCGCAGCAGGAGCCAGATGCCGGCCGCGGTGAAGAAGGCGAGCACCAGGAACAGCGCGCTGTGCACCGGGTTGCGCGAGGTGATCACGAGCGTCGCTGACACCAGCAGCACCGCCGCGAAGGCGTAGAAGACCGCGGACTCGAACATTATTGTTGTGGCTTAGCGGTAGGGGGCGTCGATTTCCCGGTCGCGGGCAATTTGCTCCTCGTAACGGTCGCCGACGGCGAGCAGCATGGGCTTGGTGTAGTACAGGTCCCCCCGCTTCTCCCCGTGGTATTCCAGGATGCGCGTCTCGACGATGGCGTCCACCGGGCATGCCTCCTCGCAGAAGCCGCAGAAAATGCACTTGGTCAGGTCGATGTCGTAGCGCGTGGTGCGGCGCGTGCCGTCGGCGCGCTGCTCCGAATCGATATGGATGGCGAGCGCCGGGCACACCGCCTCGCACAGCTTGCACGCGATGCAGCGCTCCTCGCCGTTGGGATAGCGGCGCAGCGCGTGCAGGCCGCGGAAGCGCGGGCTGATCGGCGTTTTCTCTTCCGGGAACTGCACCGTGATCTTGCGCGCGAACAGGTGCCGGCCGGTGAGCGCCATGCCGCGCAGCAGCTCGATCAGCAGGAACGAGCGGAAAAACTCGATTAGTCGGTTCATGAGGCCCAATGCGGGTTCATCGCCAGAGGCTCCAGGGAGTCTGCATCCAGATGCCGACCACCGCGATCCACACCAGCGTCAGCGGGATGAAGATCTTCCACCCCAGCCGCATGATCTGGTCATAGCGGTAGCGTGGAAACGTGGCGCGGAACCAGAGAAAGAAGGAAACGACGACGAACACCTTCAGGAACAACCAGGCGAACGGCGGTATCGCGTTGGTGAGCGCACTGTCGATAGGCGCCTGCCAGCCGCCGAAGAACATCACCACGGTGAGCGCGCTGATCAGCATCATGTTCATGTACTCGGCGAGGAAGAACAGCGCGAAGCACATGCCCGAGTACTCGACCATGTGGCCGGCGACGATCTCCGACTCGCCCTCGACCACGTCGAAGGGCGCGCGGTTGGTCTCGGCGACGCCCGAGACGAAGTACACCACCAGCATCGGCGCGAGCGGCAGCCAGTTCCACGACAGGAAGGTGAGCCCCATCGAGGCGAAGGTTCCGCGCCCCTGGGCGTAGACGATGTCCGAAAGGTTGAGGCTGCCCGACACCATCAGCACCACCACCATGGCGAAGCCCATCGAGAGCTCATAGGACACCATCTGCGCCGCCGAGCGCATGGCGCCGAGAAAGGCGTACTTGGAGTTCGACGCCCAGCCCGCGACGATCACGCCGTACACGCCCATCGAGCTCAGCGCCAGGATGTACAGCAGCCCGGCGTTGATGTCCGCGAGCACGACCTCGGGAGCGAAGGGGATCACCGCCCAGGCGGCGAGCGCCGGCATCAGCATGAGCACCGGCGCGAACAGGAACAGGCCCTTGTTCGCCTGGGTCGGAAGGATGATCTCCTTCATCAGCAACTTCACGCCGTCGGCGACCGGCTGCAGCAAGCCCGCCGGGCCGACGCGGTTCGGGCCGATGCGGATCTGGATCCAGCCGATGAGCTTGCGCTCCCACAGCGTCAGGTAGGCGACGCAGAGAAACAGCGGCGCGACGATCGCGACGATGAACACGAGGCTCGTCACGGTGGTGTATACCGCCGGGCCCCACAGCGCACCGAACCAGGCCTCAGGTCTCGTTTGCAGCCATTCCATCTATGCCACTCTCTCCACCGCGGCTTTTTCCAGGGTCAGCGTGCCGAACATCGGGCCGATCGGAGACGTCAGGTGATGCGCCGCCGCGATGCGGACGCACTCGTCAGGCAGCTTGTCGTCGAGAGCAGCGGGCAGCCTGGCAGCGCCGTTCACCAGCACCCATTGCCCCGCCGAAATTCCAAGCCGCGCCATCAGTTTCGCGTTCATCCATGCCTTGGGCGGTTGCGCGTCCTTGGTCTTCTGCAGCGGCACCGAGCGCCGGACGAGCGGATCGGCGAAGTACAGCGGGACCTCGGCGATGCGTTGGATGCCTTGCGCCCTGCCGGGTTGCGGTTTGCTTTCCAGATTGATCTTGTTGGAAAGCAGCCCGGTTATGTCCCTGCCCCCGAAGCACGCCGCGCGCACCTCGTCGAGGGTGTCGTAGCCGAACTCGGGCTTGCCGAGCAGGGTGCCGAGCACGCGCAGCACCTTCCAGGCCGGGCGCGACTCGCCGAGCGGATTCACCGTGGCGTAGAAGCTTTGCGCGCGGCCCTCGGTATTCACGAACGTGCCCGCGGTTTCGGTGAACGGCGAGATCGGCAGCAGCACGTCGGCGTAGTCGAGGCCGGTCTCGAAGGCGCTCAGCTGCACCACGAAATCCGCCTGGTTCACGGCAGTCATGGCGGCCTGCGTGTCGGCAAAATCAAACTCGGCTTCCAGATTCAATAAAATCAGATTCTTTTTCTGCAGGATCGAGTTGACGTTGCCGCCGCAGGGGAGCCCCGCAAAATAGCCGCCGACCGAATTCGCCGCCTCGCCCAGGAAACCGAGCTTCGCATTCGTAACCTGAGCCAGCGCCTGCGCCGCGGCGTGGATCTGCGCCGCCTGCGGGTGCTGCTGCGCAAAATTTCCGAGCAGCACTGCCGCATTCTTTCCGCCTTTCAGCGACTCCTGAAAAGAGGAAATCGAATTGGGAATTTCCGACGGAGGGACGATCCGCTTGCCGGCGATCGGCATCGCCCAGTCGTCGTCGACTGAATGGAGGATGTGGACCTGCGCGCCGCGCTTGGCCGCCTGGCGCAGGCGGTGCGCGATCAGGGGATGGTCCTTGCGCAGGAACGAGCCGACAACCAGCACACGATCGAGCGCGCCAAGCTCGGTGATCCGCATGCCGAGCCAGGGAATGCCTTCGCGCCGGCCATCGGCGGAGAACTCGGCATGGCGCAGGCGGAAGTCCGCCGGCCCGAGCTTGCCCGCGAGATACAGCTCTTCCAGCGTCGAGTGCGGCGAGGCGAGGACGCCGAACTCCTGCTTCTTCAGGCCCCAGACGGCGACTTCCAGCGCCACTTCCCAGTCCACCTGTTCCCACTTGCCACCGCGCTTCACCATCGGCTCGGTCAGCCGGTCTGGCGCATTGAGGCCCTCGTAGGAGAAGCGGTCCTTGTCGGAGAGCCAGCATTCGTTGATGTCATCGTTGTCGAGCGGCAGCACGCGCATCACGCGCGACTGCCTTACCTGCACGACCAGGTTCGATCCCAGGCCATCGTGCGGCGAAATGGATTTGCGGCGCGACAGCTCCCAGGTTCTCGCCTTGTAGCGGAACGGCTCTGAGGTCAGCGCACCGACCGGGCACAGGTCGATCATGTTGCCCTGCAGCTCGGACTCCAGCATGTGGTTGACGAAGGAGACGATCTCGGCGTTCTCGCCGCGGCCGGCGAGGCCAAGCTCCATCATGCCGGCGACCTCGGTACCGAAGCGCACGCAGCGCGTGCACTGGATGCAGCGGCTCATCTCCTCGGCGGCGACGAGCGGCCCGAGTTCCTTGCGCAGCACGACGCGCTTTTCCTCGGTGTAGCGCGAGTTGCTGGGGCCGTAGCCGACCGCGAGGTCCTGCAGCTGGCATTCGCCGCCCTGATCGCAGATCGGGCAGTCCAGCGGGTGGTTGATGAGCAGGAACTCCATCACCCCGTTCTGCGCCTTCTTGGCGGCGGGCGAGTTGGTCCATACCTTCATGCCGTCGATGACCGGGGTGGCGCAGGCCGGCAGCGGCTTCGGCGCCTTCTCGACCTCAACCAGGCACATGCGGCAGTTGGCGGCGATGGACAGCTTGCGGTGATAGCAGAAGTGCGGCACGTAGACGCCGAGCTTGTTGGTCGCGTCCATCACCGTGGCGCCGTGCGGCACCTCGACCAGCGTGCCGTCGATCTGGACTTTGAGCATCAGGCCGCTTCCTTCATGTTCCTGTGCCTGAAATCGAGTTCGCTGCGACCCCACTTCGGCTCGATGCGCGGCCCATGCACCTTGCAGCCCCGGTGGCGGATGTGGTGCTCGAACTCGTCGCGGAAGTGCTTGATGAAGCTTTTCACCGGCAGCGCTGCGGCGTCGCCCAGCGCGCAGATGGTGCGGCCAGCGATGTTGTCGGACACGTCGTCGAGCAGCGCGAGGTCTTCCATGCGCCCCTTGCCGTTCTCGATCCGGTTGACGACGCGGTACAGCCAGCCGGTGCCTTCGCGGCACGGCGTGCACTGGCCGCAGGACTCCTCGAAATAGAAATACGACAGGCGCTCGAGCGCGCGCACCATGCACGTGCTGTCGTCCATGACGATCACCGCGCCGGAGCCGAGCATCGACCCCGCCTTGGCGATCGAGTCGTAGTCCATGTCGGTCGCCATCATGATGTCGGCGGGCAGCACCGGCATCGAGGATCCGCCCGGGATCACGCCCTTCAGCTTCCTTCCAGTGCGCACGCCGCCCGCCATCTCGAGCAGCTTGGCGAACGGCGTGCCGAGCTTCACCTCGTAGTTGCCGGGGCGGTTGACGTGCCCGGTCACCGAGAACAGCTTGGTGCCACCGTTGTTCGGCTTGCCGAGCGCGAGGAACGCATCGGCGCCGTGGCGCATGATCCAAGGCACCGCGGCGAAGGTCTCGGTGTTGTTGATGGTGGTCGGTTTGCCGTACAGGCCGTAGCTCGCCGGGAACGGCGGCTTGAAGCGCGGCATGCCCTTCTTGCCCTCGAGCGACTCGAGCAGCGCGGTTTCCTCGCCGCAGATGTAGGCGCCGTAGCCCGGCACCGCGTACATCTCGTGGCTGAACTCCGAGCCGAGGACGTTCTTTCCGAGGTAGCCAGCGGCGTAGGCCTCGGCGAGCGCCTCCTCGAACTGCTCGTAGATTTCCCAGACCTCGCCGTGGATGTAGTGGTAGCCGGCACTCGCGCTCATGGCGTAGCCGGCGATGATCATCCCCTCGATCACCGAATGCGGGTTGTAGCGCAGCAGGTCGCGATCCTTGCAGGTGCCGGGCTCGCCTTCGTCGGAATTGCACACCACGTATTTGGGGCCGGGGAACTGCCGCGGCATGAACGACCATTTCAGCCCGGTCGGAAAGCCGGCGCCGCCGCGCCCGCGCAGCGCGGACTTTTTCACCTCGGCAATCACGTCTTCGGGTGTGATCTTTTCCGACAGAATCTTTTTCAGGGCTTTATAGCCATCGCGCGCCTCGTAATCCTTCAGGCGCCAATTGCGCGTGTCGAGCCCCTTCATCAGGATCGCGTCGGGACCGTAATCGAGCATGCTCATTTGCGCCCGAGCTCCTCCAGGAGCTGATCGAGCTTCTCGTGCGTCATGTAGTCGTGCATCTTCTTGTTGTTGACCAGCAGCACCGGCGCCATGGCGCAGGCGCCCATGCACTCGCCTTCCTTCAGCGTGAAGTGGCCGTCGGGCGTGGTCTCGTTGAAATCGATGCCGAGCCTGCCGCGCAGGTGGTCGGCGGCGTCGAGCGCGCCCTGCAGGCCGCACGGCAGGCAAGTGCAGAGCGTGAGCTTGTACTTGCCGAGCGGCTCGCGGTTGTACATCGTGTAGAACGTAGCGACCTCGTACACCGCCACCGGCGGCATGCCTAGATACCTGGCGACATAGTCCATGATCTCGGTCGACAGCCAGCCCTTCTCGTCCTGGGCGACGATGAGGGCCATCATCACCGCCGATTGCTTCTTGTCGGGCGGATACTTGGCGATCTCGCGATCGATTTTTCTCAATGAATCCGAACTCAGCATGGAAAAAAGAGGCGCCCTTTCTCTTTCCTACCTGTCAATCTCACCAAAAACGATGTCTTGCGAGCCAATGATCGCCACCGCATCGGCGATCATGTGGCCGCGCGCCATCTCGTCGAGCGCGGCGAGGTGGGGGAAGCCGGGCGGACGGATCTTCAGCCGGTACGGCTTGTTCGCGCCGTCGGACACCAGGTAGATGCCGAACTCGCCTTTGGGGGCTTCCACCGCAGCGTAGACCTCCCCTTCGGGAACGTGCATGCCCTCGGTGACGAGCTTGAAGTGGTGGATCAGCTGCTCCATGCTCTCCTTCATCTCGAGGCGCGTCGGCGTCGCGATCTTGTGGTCGTCGACCATCACCGGGCCGGGGTTCTTGCGCAGCCAGTCGATGCACTGCCGCACGATGCGGTTCGACTGGCGCATCTCCTCGATGCGCACCAGGTAGCGGTCGTAGCAGTCGCCGTTCTTGCCGACCGGAATGTCGAACTCCATGCGGTCGTAGACCTCGTAGGGCTGCTTTTTCCGCAGATCCCAGGCCACGCCGGAGCCGCGCAGCATCGGGCCGGTGAAGCCGAGCGCGAGCGCGCGCTCCGCCGACACGACGCCGATGCCCACGGTGCGCTGCTTCCAGATGCGGTTCTCGGTAAGCAGCGTCTCGTAGTCGTCGACATACTTCGGGAAGCGCCGCGTGAAGTCCTCGATGAAGTCGAGCAGCGAGCCTTGCCGGTTCTGGTTCAGCCGCCGGATGTCCTTTTCATTCTTGCTCTTGGAAGCCAGGTATTGCGGCATGCTGTCCGGCAGATCGCGGTACACGCCGCCCGGCCGGTAGTACGCCGCGTGCATGCGCGCGCCCGAGACCGCCTCGTAGACGTCCATCAGGTCCTCGCGCTCGCGGAAGCAGTACAGGAACACCGTCATCGCGCCGATATCGAGCCCGTGCGCGCCGAGCCACAGCAGGTGGTTGAGGATGCGCGTGATCTCGTCGAACATGACGCGGATGTACTGGGCGCGGATCGGGACCTGCACGCCCAGCAGCCGCTCGATCGCCAGCACGTAGGCGTGCTCGTTGCACATCATCGACACGTAATCGAGCCGGTCCATGTACGGCACCGACTGCAGATAGGTTTTGTGCTCGGCGAGCTTCTCGGTAGCGCGATGCAGCAGCCCGATATGCGGGTCGGCGCGCTGGATCACCTCGCCGTCGAGCTCGAGCACCAGGCGCAGCACGCCGTGCGCAGCCGGATGCTGCGGGCCGAAGTTGAGCGTGTAGTTGCGTATCTCAGCCATTGGCTAGCCGCGGTTTTCGCCGTAGTGATCTTCGCGCACGATGCGCGGCGTGACCTCGCGCGGATCGATGGTCACCGGCTGGTACACCACGCGCTTCTGCTCCGGGTCGTAGCGCATCTCGACATAGCCGGTGAGCGGGAAGTCCTTGCGAAACGGGTGCCCGACGAAGCCGTAGTCGGTGAGGATGCGGCGCAGGTCGGGATGGCCTTCGAACACGATGCCGAAGAGGTCGAACGCCTCGCGCTCGAACCAGCTCGCCGCCGGCCATACGTCGATGAGCGAGCTGACAACGGGGAACTCGTCATCGGGACAGAAGCTGCGCAGCCGCAACCGTACGTTGTTTTTTATCGACAATAAATGAACCACCACGGCGAACCGCGAGCCTTCCCGCGGCCGGTCGCCGTAGCTCGCGTAGTCGACGCCGCAAAGATCGATCAGCTGCTCGAAACCGAACTCATCGCGCAGCTTCAGCGCCGCCGCCTTCGCGTCCTTCACTTCGATGGTGAGCTCGCCGCGGTCTTCTCTTGGCGAAAAGCCGGCAGCGACCAGCGAATCGTTGAGCTTCTGCAGCCGGGTGGTCATCGCGATCGTCTGAGCGAGATTTCTATCGAGCGATCGTATTGGTGCGCTTGATCTTGTTCTGCAGCTGCACGATGCCGTAGAGCAGCGCTTCCGCAGTCGGCGGGCAGCCCGGCACGTAGATGTCCACCGGCACGATGCGGTCGCAGCCGCGCACCACCGAGTACGAATAGTGGTAATAGCCGCCGCCGTTTGCGCACGAGCCCATCGAGATCACCCAGCGCGGCTCGGCCATCTGGTCGTACACCTTGCGCAGCGCCGGCGCCATCTTGTTGCACAGCGTACCGGCGACGATCATGACGTCGGACTGGCGCGGGCTTGGCCGGAACACGATGCCGAACCGATCGAGGTCGTAGCGCGCCGCGCCGGCATGCATCATCTCGATCGCGCAGCAGGCGAGGCCGAAGGTCATCGGCCACAGCGATCCCGTGCGCGTCCAGTTGATGAGCTTGTCCGCGGTGGTGGTGACGAATCCCTTCTCGAGGATGCCCTCTACTCCCATTGCAGGGCTCCTTTCATCCATTCGTAGACGAAGCCGACGGTGAGAATCACGAGGAACAGCATCATCGACAGGAATCCCGCCAGGCCGATGTCGTTGATCACGGTCGCCCACGGGAAGAGGAACGCGATCTCGAGGTCGAACAGGATGAACAGGATCGCGACCAGGTAGTAGCGCACGTCGAACTTCATGCGCGCGTCCTCGAACGCCTCGAAGCCGCACTCATAAGGCGAGAGCTTCTCGGGGTCGGGCTTGTTCGGCGCGAGCAGTTTGCCGAGCACCATGGGCGCCACGCCGACGCCCAGGCCGACGAGGATGAACAGCAGCACCGGAAAATATTCTGCGAGCATAAGGATCCTGGTGCCCACGAGCAGACTCGAACTGCTACGGCTTTTTAGGCCACTAGCCCCTCAAGCTAGCGTGTCTACCAATTTCACCACGTGGGCGAATCTGAAATTATCCCCCAAAAATCACTGCGGTACTTCCTTACCGGTCGGCGTTTCCGCTGCCGCGGGCTTCTCTGGCGCGGCCGCGGGTTTCTGCGGTTCAGCAGCAGGTTTTGTCGCGGGCTTGGCCGGCACGCGATCCACCACGCTGCCGCTCTCCGCGGTGCGGTGCGTCGCGACGTAGGCGAGCGCGAGGCTCAGCAGGAAAAACAATGTGGCGAGCACGGCTGTTGTGCGCGACAGGAAGTTCGCCGAGCCCGTCGCGCCGAACAAGCTCCCCGATGCGCCGCCGCCGAAGCCCGAGCCCATGTCGGCGCCCTTGCCGTGCTGGAGCAGCACCAGGCCGATGATCGCCAGCGCGACCAGCACATGCAGCACGATCAGTACGTTGGTCCAGCCAATCATGTCGTCATCCTTTCGCCGCCGCCTGAACGATGGCGAGAAATTCCTCCGCTACCAGCGACGCCCCGCCGATCAGGCCACCGTCGATGTCGGGCATTGCGAACAGCGCTGCCGCATTGCCCGCCTTCACGCTGCCTCCGTACAGGATGCGCGTTTGCGCGGCTACCCGCTTTCTCAGAAACCCGTGCACCGCCTGCGCCTGATGCGGCGTCGCGGTGCGGCCGGTGCCGATCGCCCAAACCGGCTCATAAGCCAGTACGGCATCCGAAAAAGCGCTCTTGCTCAAAACCGCATCCAGCTGCCTGGCCACGACTTCCTCCGTGATTGCGGCGTCGCGCTCCGCCAGCGTCTCGCCCACGCACAAGATCGGCACCAGTCCCGCGCCCTGCGCCGCGGCAAACTTCGCCGCGACCTGCGCATCGCTCTCGCAGTAGAGATGGCGGCGCTCCGAATGCCCGACGATCGCGTAACGGCAGCCGAGCTCGACGAGCATCGCCGCCGACACTTCCCCGGTGTACGCGCCCTGCGCGTGCTCGCTGACGTTCTGAGCGCCCCAGGCCAGCGGGGTTCCCGTGAGCTGCTCGCATACCTGCTGGAGATAAGGAAACGGAACGCACACCGCGCATTGCGCTTTTCCGCCCTTCTCTATTCCCTTGAGGATGGCATCGAGCAAGGCGCGGTTCGCCGCCCGGCTGCCATGCATCTTCCAGTTGCCGGCGACCAGCCGCGTGCGTGCCATGCCTATGAATTTTACCGCATTCTCACAGGTAGCCGAGAGCTCTCGCCAGAAACAGAGCGAGCTGCGTGACGAAGGTCAGCAAAAGGACGGCGCGTGAATTCGAATCCGATGGATTCAAGGCGCGCCGAGTCTACTATAGCGCTGCGCCAAAGCGTCACATGAGCCCTCTAGGATCGGCATCCCGTTCGGACGTCACCCAGGTCATCATCGTCGGCGGCGGTCCCTGCGGCCTGATGCTCGCCAACGAGCTCGGCCGCCGCGGCATCGCCGTCGTCCTCGTCGATCAGAAGCCCGGCACGGCGTTCAACCCGCAGGCGAACGCGAGCCAGGCGCGCACCATGGAGCATTACCGGCGCCTTGGATTTGCCGACGAGATCCGCGCGCTCGGCATGCCGCACGATTTCCCGACCGACGTCGCCTACTTCACCCGCTTCGCCAAGCACGAGCTGGCGCGCTTCAAGCTGCCCTCTTCGCGTGAAGCGAAGCAGATGATCTCTTCGCTTTCGGGCTCGTGGAGCGCGGCCGAGCTGCCGCACCGCTGCAACCAGAAATTCATCGAGCCTGTGCTGCGCCGGCACGCCGAGATGCTGCCTTCGGTGTCGGTGAACTTCGCCTGGCGCATGACTGCCTGGCGCGACGCGGGCGACCACGTCGAAGTGGAGGTCGAGCCGGTCAGCGGTCAGGGAACGCAGACGGTCCGCGGCGCTTACCTCGTCGGCGCCGACGGCGCGCGCAGCCTGACCCGCCAGGGCCTCGGCTTGCGCTACACCGGGGAGACCGGCGTCAGCCGCGATTTCGTCGGCGGGCGGATGTACGCGGTCTACGCTTGCATTCCGGACTTCTATCGGGAGATGCCGCATCCACCGGCATGGATGAACGTGAGCTTCAACCGCGAGCGCCGCTGCTTCATGCCGGCGGTCGATGGCAAAGGCGAGTTCGCCTTTCACACCCAGCTGAAGCCTTCTGAAGACGAAAAATCGGTCAGCGAAAGCGAGGCCGCTGGCATGGTGCAGGCGGCGATCGGCGCGCCGCTGAAGGTCGAGGTGCTGTCGCGCGATACCTGGACCGCGGGGCACTCGCTCGTCGCGGAGCACTTCGGGACGGGGCGCGTGTTCATCGGCGGCGACGCGGCGCATCTGTTCACGCCGACCGGCGGCCTCGGCTACAACACTGCCGTCGAGGACGCGGTG
>Ga0209220_1000065_pt1 | contig 55893 bp, 54 predicted proteins | sample BlaSpr_A8_OM3_M3_FD_187984 | JGI IMG/M metagenome (GOLD analysis project Ga0209220, IMG submission 187984) | Forest soil microbial communities from Thunder Bay, Ontario, Canada - Black Spruce, Ontario site 2_A8_OM3_M3 (SPAdes) (version 2) | ecosystem: Environmental > Terrestrial > Soil > Boreal... | reverse complement strand
CACCGCAAGCAACTCGCGCATGCTCGCACCTTCGCCACCACCAAGAATGAGCGCTCGCTTGGGAGCGCCGCCGCAGACGACGCATGCCGGATGCACGAGCGCCTCATGATAGATATACTCGTCCAGCGCGGCGCTCTGGGTGTCGCCGTCGAGAACGAGCATCTTGCCGAAAAGGGGGCTGAGGACGATGGCGTAGGATTGAAAGTGGGTACGGCCCGAGACCAGTGTTTCTCTTAAAGCGTGACCGTGAACCTCGCCCTCAGCTACCTGCTCAACGTACCACTGAAAGTTTTCGGTCTTTGGCACCGGCCTGCATTCCCGCTGAGCGCCGGCCGACGACATGACTATACACGCCGTCTTCATCCGGCATTCCTCGCCGTACTTCGGTGGTGAGCATTTGTTTGGCCTGAAACTCCGACGCCGCGAAGCGGCAGGCGGACCAGGGCTGCGTGTGCTCACCGCACGTGTAGATATCCATAGCAGCATAACCGTATTCCGGCCACGTATGTATGGATAAGTGCGACTCAGCTATTACAACGACACCGCTAACGCCCTGTGGAGCGAAGCGGTGAAAAGCGGTTTGTAAGACCTCTGCGTTTGCGGCTTTTGCCGCGGCGACTAGGATATTGGCTACTTGATCGACGTCACTGAGTATCTGAGGGTTACAGTCCGACAGCTCGACCAGGATATGGGTACCAAGTGCCTTCAACCATCCATCCCCCTGCGACACGTGAGAGTGGGGAGATCCGACCTCCAGTTCAAACGGAAAGGCCGCGCGCTCGCGTACCGAAGCAAATATTAGGCCATTTGGCGGGCTTTGTAAATACTTTCTCGTAACTTTGTACGACAAAGGTATTTGCTTGACCTGGGACAAGGCTGGTTTGACGGCTGGGTCGGTGTATGCTACAGTACCATTTGCCCTCGTAGAAAGGCTTGTTAAACCTGATGTTCGCCGTCATCGAAGCCAATGGAAGACAGCTTAAGGTTAAGGAAGGCGACGTGGTTCGCCTCGATCGTGTCGCGGGAGACGCGGCGGCCGAGATCGTTTTCGATCGAGTGCTTTTCGCGCACAACGGCACCGATTTTTTGGTCGGGTCGCCGCTCGTGGCCAAAGCCAGCGTGACCGCGCGCATCGTACGCCAATTCAAAGACCGTAAGATCATGGTTTTCCACTATAAACCGAAGAAGCGCATCCGCAAACGCTACGGCCACCGCCAGCCGGTGACCGACTTGCGCATTGAAAAAATCGCGCTCCCTTAGGAGCGTCACCCCGGTTATCTTAGTGAACTACGAGCGAAGAGGCTGCGTTATTGTCGCCTTTGACGTTTCGGGCCATGCTGGAAATACGACCGCCGGCCGCAACATCGTGTGCGCTGCGGTAAGCGCCCTCATCTTTTCCACGGCCTACGGACTGCGCGAGCACTGTAAACAGCGCGTGGCGGTGACAGACGATGGCGAACGATACTCCGTGCGTTTGGGAGGCTTGGTGAACGCCCGTTCGCAAGCGCTGCTGGAGACGATGCTTTCGGGGCTCAAAGCGATTGCGCGCAGCTATCCCGGGTATATAAAGATGCAAAGCAGAGCTCGCGCCACAGGGCCGGAAGCATCGCTCGCGAATCGCAGAATTTCCAGATCCACCGGAAAGCGCACAGGAGCTTGATATGGAGACCATCACCGATCTCAACCCTAGATATTCCAACGATACGCCCGATACGAACGATGACCACAGCGACGGCGATTTGAAGCGCACACTCCTGGCGGGTATCATCGGGGCCGTTGTCGCTTCAGCCGGCTATCTTATCTACACTAGGCTCGAAGAAGATCAAAAGCATGCCATCCGCCAGACGGTGGGCAAGTTCGTCGAAGAGAAAATCTCCGACGTCCGTTCGCAGCTGAAGTTTTAGCGACTCTCCAACCATTAGGAATTGGTCTACACTATGCGTCGTCGTTCCACGGCGGCGCATTTCCAATCTAGCCTATCGAACGCACGTTTGTAATTGATGCCAAGAGGCTAAGCGGGACCGCCTGTTTTCCGATATCTACCGTATGCGCCGTTTAATAGGGGTCTATTTGGGTGTTGCCTTCGCCCTGAATGCGTTTGCTTTGACTTCTAAGGCGTCTGGGGCCGTTGCTCCGCCAAAGCATCGGGTGAGCAGCGAAGTAGCCATGAAAGCCTATGTGGCGGCCATTCGCTACTTCAATCCGGGAATCGATCAGTCTGAAGCGCGTCATATCGTGGTCGCCATCGTTCGCGAGACCTATGCGGCTGGTATCGATCCGCGCTTAGTCGTCGCCATTGTGGCCACCGAGAGTTCCTTCGATCGCACCGCCCGTAGCTCGGCAGGAGCCATGGGATTGGGCCAGCTGATGCCTACCACCGCGGCCGAAGACAATGTGTCCGATTCCCAAAACATAGATCAGAATATCCACGGTACCGTGCTGACGCTCAAGGGCAATCTCCAGCACTATGGCGCGCTCAGCATGCAGAAGCGTTATGTGTATGCCATCGCCGCCTACAACGCGGGAACGGGCGCGGTAGACGAATACAACGGAGTTCCGCCCTACGACGAAACCGTGCACTACGTGTGGAAAGTTGTTGTGCTGTGGCGCCGCTTATGGGGACTGACCGCCACCTAATCTCGTCTCTTCATCCAATCGCTCATCATCAGCACTCGATCGCACAACATCACCATTGACCGGCGAGTCCGTCGGCTCGGTTTCAACATAGTCAATGGGGACGGGCGGTATCGCCTCGTGCTGCGAGTAGCTCCCAGCGGGATCGCTCGTATCGAGGGGTTTGAGAATGTCGTTGGTGTCAGCGGCCCGCTCCATTTCCTGCATGAATGTGTGCGTCGTGTTCTGGACATGCCGCATAGCTTCGCCTAGTTGACGGGCCAGCTTTGGCAGCTGGTCGGGACCAAACAACAGCAATGCCAGCACAAAGACAATCGCGGTGTCGGAGGGACTAAGCATAAGAGCGAGTCTTCATCGTCGTCGAAGGTTCCTATTTATGGTAACGCCGAACGAGTACTTGGCGTTGCATGTCCCCTTGCCTTGGCTCCCTAGCGGCGGATTTCGCATTCGTTGAAGATTTACTATACAAAAAGCCAACGCGAAGAGACGGTGGGGTCGCTCGGCACCCTGAAAAAGATCATTTCGCGGTTCGTGCACCATCGTGTTTTCTACGAAATGTCGGCGCGCCAGCGCAGTACACGGCAATTGTATTCCGTCAAGAATACGTTCACCATTGGGCGTTTCGAAGTCGATGGCAGCATCGAGCTGATCATCACGCTCTATGATGCGCACAATGCGGCCCATTCGGTTGAGATCGTCAACCCGCATGCGTTGCGCGTCTATGACGAAAATCCAGCTAAAGGTTTCGCCGTGGTGTTCTACGCGGACGAGGCTGGCGATTTTGAAGTGCGCTACTACATTCGGGATGAGGGTGAGGACGAAACGTCGCCCAAGCGCAGCGCTTTGGAGCGCATCACTCTACCGCAGCTTATGGAATACTTACACGAAAGTTTGAGCGCCGAGGTGGTCGAGGTCGGCGAACCTAAGCGGAACTAACGACGAACCCGGCGCCGGGCATTAGCGCCTCTTCCAAAAAGCCAACCGCTTCTTGGCGGCCTCGAGCCGCGCTTCGTATTTTGCCGCAAGGCGCAATTCCCGAACGCTCCCACTGAGATCGCCGCGCTTTCTCAGCAACACGCCAAGATTATAGTGAGCAAACGAGTAGGTTTCGTCGATGCGCAACGCCTGCTCGTAGTGAGCGTGGGCAGCGTCCAAAAGGCCTGCCTCAAGCGCCAGGTTACCGAGATTCACGATCGCCGAAGTGCAGCGTTGATCGGCGCCGAGAGCCGCCTCAAAATCGCCGCGTGCTCCCTCACGATCGCCAAGACGAAGACGGCATACTCCCCGCTTTGAAAGAGCGAGGGGCACGCTTTCGTTTTGGCCGATCGCGCTTGAGAACAGATCAATTGCTTGCTGAAACTGGCCGCGCTCAAACGCCGTCATCCCATCTTTGAATGTACTCACGCGGATATTCGCGTAACCTTCATCTGGATGTTGATAGATATCGTCACGTTGTTTCCCCAGTTCTTTGAGCCTATTCTCAGCGGAAGCATTCTTGGGCGCGCGCAGGCTAAGGGCGCGGTCGACTTTAGGCTTCACGACTTATGGCAATTCGTGCCTGCCGGCGAACGTGCGGACGACGCGCCGTATGGTGGCGGAGCCGGCATGGTAATGCGGCTTGACCCGTTGGTGTCGTGCATGGAAAGCCTATTAGGTCCGGATCTTCTCGTTCCTGAAGCCTGTTCGGTAATCGTCCCCTCGCCTGCAGGGGCGCGGTTCGACCACCAAGCCGCCCAGAAGCTGGCCTGCACTGAGCGATTGATCTTTGTCTGCGGCCATTATGAGGGGTTGGATGAACGCTTCTTCGACCTGGTGGCTGCCACAGAATACTCGCTCGGCGATTTCATTCTTACGGGTGGGGAAATACCGGCACTGGCATTTGTGGACGCTGTGACTCGGCTAGTACCCGGGGTTATCAACCCGCAAAGCTCGGCGGCGGAGTCTTTCCAGAACGAGGCGCTGGATTGGCCTCACTATACCCGGCCCTCCGTCTATCGTGGCATCGCTGTCCCGGAGGTCCTACTAAGCGGCGATCATCAGCGCATCGCTCGCTGGCGCAGGCAAGCAGCCGAGGATAGAACCCAGGCACGACGCCCAGACCTCAGCTCCAAGAAGTGATAGAACAGTATCGAACGCGGCTTGAACCCTAGGTTTTCCACGTGTTATACTTAGGGCGTTCTCATAACATTTCAAGCGCTGGCCGCGGCGTCGAATCCCTCCTCGAGGGCGGCGCTTTTTTAGCGGCTTCGAAAGTCTGGAATCAAACGATGGATGTCGCGCATATTTTGGGAGACTCGCAAAAGAAAAAGCGGGTGTCCGATTTTTCTTCCGGGGATACGGTGAAGGTCCACTCACGCGTCACAGAAGGCAACAAAGAACGGATTCAGGTCTTTGAGGGAATCGTCATCGAGCGCAAAAGCGGTGGTCTAGCCGAGAGCTTCACCGTTCGGCGGATCGCTCACGGCGTAGGCGTTGAGCGTTCGTTTCTCATCCACTCGCCCCGCGTTGAAAAGATCGATGTGTTAAGGCGCGGCCTTGTGCGCCGTGCCAAGCTATTTTACTTGCAAGACCGCGTCGGCAGCAAAGCGACGCGAATTAAAGAGAAAAAGTAGTGCAGCCAGGATGAGTCCGGTGGTCCTCGGCGCCATCCTCGGAATTTTGGGGGTGGCGCGGGTCGTTATTTGGGTAGCCCCCATCACCGTACCCAACGAAAAACAACGCAGCATTCTGCGTGAGTACCTCGACGCGTTCATCATCGCGGGTGTGGTCGCGCTTTTCCTCATGCACTTCGTAGTGCGTACTTTTTGGATTCCGTCTGGTTCGATGCTACCCACCCTCCAAGTTCACGATGTGTTGCTGGCCAACGAAATTCAATATAGATTTCAAGATCCAAAAGACCAGCAAATAGCAGTCTTCGAACCGCCGCCGGCACTCGGTACGACTGATTTCATCAAGCGCGTCATGGCTGCCCCGGGCGATCGATTCCGTGTCCATAATGGTCAGGTTTATCGCAACGGCAGAATGCTGCGCGAACCGTACATCGCTGCCCGTCCGGATTACGAGCTTGAGATCAAAGACTATCAGATCATCGTCGACGGCATCCCCCTCGACTCATCGCGAGCGGTCGTACCAGCGCGCTCTGAGTGGCAAGCGCCCGATCGAGTGCCGCGCGGCTATTACCTCATGCTGGGTGACAACCGTAACGACTCTGACGATGGTCATCTATGGGGATTTCTAAAACGCGATCAATTTGTCGGCCACGCATTCTTGGTTTTCTGGCCGTTCAAGGACGCAAAGCTTCTCAACTGATCTAAGCGCTCACCCGCTGACGCGTCTTGCCGGCAAAGCAGGTCGCCGTTGTTGCGATTGGGAAGGCATTTGTCCGTGCCACGCAGTCTCGAAGGTACCCTAGAGGCACGGTCCAGCGCTGTGAGCGTCATCAGCCGCGATGAGCTTGAGCGTCCGGTTCGGCATCGTCGGATTCTACGCCGCGTTGTGCGCCTGAGTATCGAAGGCGTACTGCTCGTTCTTCTGCTCTCTCTGTTTATTGTGCGGTTTCCGCAGGTGGAAGGCCGGTCGATGGAACCAGCCATCGAGCGCGGCAATCACGTTTTGATCAACACGCTCGCCTACGAGATCCGGTTGGGACCACTTGTGGTTCGGCAGACGGCGATCGGGCGCGACGACATCATCGCCTTTGAGCGCCGGCAGCCGGATGAGCCGAAGCTGTTCCTCAAACGCGTGATCGGCTTGGAGGGAGATGTAGTCGCCATCAACGATGGAGTGGTGATGGTCAATAACGTTCCGCTCAATTTGAATCATCCCATAATCGCGGACCAAAGCAAGATGCCGGCAGAGATAGTTCCGACGGGGACCGTTTTTGTTATTGGCGATAATCGCGCGGACTCGGACGACTCTCGCTCGTTTGGTCCAGTACCGGTATCGAGCGTCGTCGGCAAAGCAGTGCTCATCATCTGGCCCCTCGGGCATGTCCGACGCGTCGACTAAGAATATTGCGGCATCATGGTTTCCGGGGCACATGGCAACCGGGTTGCGCGCGGTTTTGGAGTCGGCCGATCTCATCGACGTCGTGCTCGAGGTACGAGACGCAAGGATACCAAGGTCGACGTCAGTCGCCAAACTACACCGCCGCCTCAAGAACAAGCCGACCTTTGTGCTGCTCAACCGTGAGGATCTGGCTGACCCCTCTCTCACCCGTGCCTGGCTAGCAACGCTGCAGAAAGCGGGGACTGCCGCCTTTAGCGCGGTGGGCACGCGTGCCGCATCGCTGCGCAGCCTGCGTACGGCCCTGCTTGCATGCAAGTCGAAGCGCAGTCGCATCCGTATAGCGGTCGTCGGCGCTCCCAACACCGGTAAGTCTTCAGTGATCAACGCCCTGATTCGCCGCAAGAGCGCAGCGGCTCACGACAAACCCGGCGTAACGAAGCAGGTTCGTTGGATTCCGCTTGACAGCCGAGCGGAAGTGCTCGATACTCCCGGCGTGCTCGAGCCAAAAATCACAAATGCGCAAGTCGCTTGGCAGCTCGCCCTCTGCGGGATTTTGCCCGAAAGCGCGTTCGATCTCGAGCACGTGGCGGCGCAGTTCGCCGCGTGGCTCGCAGCCCACCGTCCGGAATATTCCGGCGCAGCTGATCTAGAAACTTTTGCGCGACGACACGGAATGCTTCAAAGCGGCGGCGAACCTGACCGCCTCAACGCGGCGCGAGTGCTAATCAAGGAATTTCGCGCCGGCAAGTTTGGGCGTTTTACTTTCGAGGATCCTAAAGCAATATAATGACGCCGAAGGAGCGCCGCAGGCTCTACCGCCTTCATTCATTTGAACGTGACGCGTGGAAAAGCGGCGCTCGCTTCGTTTGTGGTATCGACGAAGCCGGCCGCGGACCGCTCGCGGGCCCGGTCGTCGCCTGCGCGGTCGTGGTTGACAAGCCTATCTATTTGGAGTTTCTCAACGACAGCAAAATTGTGCCGGTGGCTCGGCGCGAGCTGCTCAATCACGCGATTCGGACCCGCGTCATCGCCTGTTCCATCGGATCCGCTAGCCCGGGTGAAATAGACCGCTATAATATTCTCGCGGCAACGAAAGTTGCGATGGGCCGCGCGCTCGCAGGCCTGGGCGTCTCGCCCTGTCAGGTCTTCGTCGATGCGGTAAACATTCCGCAGTGCCTGTTCCCCCAGCGGCCGATCATCGACGGCGACGCGAAATGTGCCGTCATAGCTGCTGCGAGCATTCTCGCAAAAGTGCATCGTGATAGCTGGATGTGCGAGTACGATAGCTTGTATCCGGAGTATGGCTTTGCCCAGCACAAAGGCTATGGCACCCCGGAGCATTTGGCCGCCTTGTCACGACTCGGTCCCAGCCCGATCCATCGCCGCTCATTTTCACCGGTCTTGCAACCTTCTTTCGACTTTGAACTTGCCGGCGCACTTTGAAGCGCGCTCTTTCTGCCCACGCCGCTGCCGCCGGCAGCGCGGGTGAGCGAACTGCCGCCGCCTACTTAGCCGATCGCGGTTATCACGTTCTCGAACACAACTTCCGCTGCCGGGGCGGGGAAGTCGACCTCATAGCGCTCGACGGCGCCACGCTTGTCTTCGTGGAGGTCAAGTTACGCAGGACGTTGGCTCGCGGTGCGCCGATCGAAGCCGTGACCCCTGTCAAACAAGGCCGCGTCCGCAAAGCGGCACAAACGTACCTTTCCTATAGCGGCCGGGTGTTTCATCGCATCCGTTTCGATGTCGTGTGCATCATGAAGAGCACCAAAAACACCGATATTACCCATTTGAAGGCTGCATTCACAACATGACCATCGCTTTGGCCCCTGACAGCGTTTTAGCCAACCGTTACCGCATCGTTGAGCGCATCGGTAAAGGGGGCATGGCCGAGGTGTTTCGCGGCATCGATAATGTGCTCGAGCGCGAAGTCGCGGTAAAGGTTCTCAACGAAAGATCGGATGATGTCAATCGGCGCTTTCTGTTGGAAGCGCAGTCGATGGCGCGCCTCAATCATCCCAACATCGTCGCGGTTTATGATGTGGGCGTTGACCAAAATCTCTCGTACATCATCCTGGAATTCGTGCGCGGCAAGACACTGCGTGAAACTGACCGCCACAACCTCACTTTAGACGCCGCGTTGGGCATGACGATTCAAGTCTTGGAAGCGCTGCAATACGCACACGCCCAAGGCATCATCCATCGCGATATAAAACCCGGCAATCTCATGATCAGCAGCGACAATGTTTTGAAGGTTATGGATTTTGGATTGGCCCGGCGGATGAGCGATATCTCAAATCTCACGCAGAGCGGTGAGATCGCCGGCACCATCGCCTATCTTCCCCCCGAGCGGTTCTTGGGAAAATCGGGCGACCGTTCCAGCGACTTGTATTCTGTCGGCGTGCTCTTGTATGAATTGTTGTGTGGTACGCTGCCCTTCCCGCTCGACTCAGGCGACCTGGTCGCAGTGATGTACGCGCACGTCAACGATCGCCCCAAACCACCCCGTCATGTGAATCCTCTCATTCCGGCCTCGCTCGAGCGTATCGTGATGCGCCTGCTCGACAAGGACCCAGCGCACCGCTATCCGGACGCTGCGTCTTTGATCGTCGACTTGCGAGCGGTGCAGACAACGCGCGCAGCTGTGATTTCTCGTTTGCACGTTGTTGAGACGCCGGCCGAACAAGATTCAGCTTCTCTAGCCGAGCTCGCTAGTGTCGCTCCAGCGCTATCGGAGACGCCGCTTTCGCAATCGGAAGAGACGAATGTTTTTAAAGCCGAAACGTCGGGCGCTAATACGAAAACCGACTTTTTGGCGAGCAAGACGTTTAGCGGAGCTCTCAGTCGCGTCATGCAAGGCATGATGTGCGCGCGCAAGCAGCAGTGGCGCGAATCTGAAGATCATTACGCGGCTGCCATCGGTATGCTTACGCCGCTCAAACATCCCTCCGAATTGGCGCGAACCTACGCGCGGCTTGGCGGCATGTATTGCGCCAAGATGAAGGCTACAGGTGTGGCCCTGCCGAGCGAAGTATCGGCGGCACGCGACTACCTGAACAAGGCCTTGCCGGTTTTACGCGACAAACGACTCAACGCCGATATACGAGAGGCCGAAGCGAATCTCAAAGCGTTAGAAACGCTGAGGACAGCCTAGGACTGTTTTTCTCGCCACAGAAGCGAAAGCAATAGTCGTGAGAAATACCATACGCCGGCTGCGGTTTAAGACCGGGACTTCCTTCGCCATCGCCGCATTGGGTTGCATCACTTTCGCACGCTTGCTCAGTTTTGAGCCGCTCACGTTTTCGACGTTTATGCCCTTCTTGGTTGCGAGTATCTTTGCGATAGCCGGCGCGTGGCGGGGCTTCATCTACCTGCATGCCCTTCGCGACATGGCTAGATCGTAATGCTTTCTGTTGATCCGCTCGGCGGTGTGATCGGCCTCGCCATCGTCGCTGCTATAAGCTCAACGCTCTATACGATGCTCCACGCGCCCTCGAGCCGGACGGAGATCATCGCTCAGCACGCCGCAGAGCAGGCCAAGGAGATCACCGGCAACGTGCTGGTGGTGTTTTCTGCCGCCATCCATTCGGAGGTGTTGATGGCGCTGGCAGCGCGCATGGCAAAAGGCCGGCAAGCCGAGCTCGTGGCCATTTACATCATCGAGGTGCCTTACACGCTGCCTATTGGCGCAGAGCTGCCTCTTGAGGAGCGCGAAGCGCTTGAAGTTCTTACCGCGGCCGAAGAGATCGGCCGCAAATCGGGTATCGAAATCAGAACCCGAACGGTCCGCGACCGGCAGACCGGTCCCGCTGTAATCCAGGCCGCCCGTGAGGAAAACGCTAGTTTAATCGTTATGGGTACATACCGGGAACATCGTTATGCCGGTGCCCCGCTCGGCCTCGCAATCGACTACGTGTTAGGGCAGACGCACACGGACGTACTTATCGGTGTGTCGAGCGCACATGAATCCGAAAGCATGCTCAACGTCAGCAGCATTCCGCTGACGCCCGGAAAGGGAAAATGAACACTGTCGCCTTCGCCGCTTCACTTGCAACGTTTCTCACTCTCGGCAGTCATGCGCCGGCTACGGCAACTGCCAATCCCGCGCAGAGTTTTGTCTCGAAGTTTGCTTCGGTTTGGAATGGTATCAAGACGTACCAATGCACGATAACCGCCCACGAAGTGCGGGGAACGGCAGTGCAAGACAGAGTCTATCACTATTATTTTTCTAAGCCGTTTGACACGCGCGCCGAAGTCGTGGGTGGCGATGGCCGCGGCAGCGTCGGAATATGGCGCGGGGGCGATAAGGTGCAAGGCCATCAAGGCGGTCTTTTTCACGCCATCAAGATGAATGTCGATCTGCACAGCCACTTAGCCATGACGCTGCGCGGCGCGACGTTCGCCCAATCCAACATGGGATATATTCTGGAACATTTGCAAAGTCTGCCACTGCAATCGATGCGGTTGCGAAAGGACGGCACTGACGATATTCTCACGGTTCTATTTGCCGATCCGAAGACCAACGACGGCGTCAGCAAAGAAGTGTATTACTTTGGTGCAGACGGCTTACCCCAAGGGTCGGAGCAATTCGAAGGCGACACCCTGGTGAAGAGCGTCAAATACTCAGATCTAAAGATAAACGTGAACATTCCAAAAACCATGTTTAACGTCTAGCAGAACGACCTTTACACGTTATGAGAATCGACCAAATCCTCACGCGTAACCGCCCCTGTTTTTCGTTTGAGTTCTTTCCACCGAAAAGCGATGAGGGCGTCGCTGCTCTCATGAGTACGGCGGCTGAACTCAAACCACTCGATCCTGCTTTCGTTTCTGTGACCTATGGAGCCGGCGGAAGCACCCGCACGCGCACGATCGAGGTTGTGAAAGCGATCAAGAACAGCCTCGGCTTGGAAGCCATGGCGCACCTGACGTGCGTGGGAGCCAGCGTCGCGGAGCTGCGCGAGGTCCTCGCCGAGCTTCGTGAGGCCGGGATAGACAATGTCTTGGCACTCCGCGGTGACCCGCCACGTGGGGAGACGAAGTTTAGCGCTCCGGCAGACGGTTTGGCCCATGGAGCCGATTTGGTAAGATTGGTTTCAAGCGAATTTGCCTTTTGCGTAGGCGGCGCGTGTTATCCTGAGAAGCACATTGAGGCGGTTGACTTTGCTACGGATTTACAATTCCTTAAAACCAAGGTCGAGCTGGGTGCGAAGTTCTTGATAACGCAGCTATTTTTCGATAATGAGGCCTATTTCAGTTTTGTGGAGCGGGCTCGCCGCGCGGGGATTGACGTTCCGATCATCCCCGGCATCATGCCGATCACGAATGCCGAGCAGATTGCTCGCTTTACCAGTATGTGCGGCGCTACGATTCCACCACGCCTAGCGGCCGAGCTTGCATCTCGGAAGGATCAGCCCGAGGCCATCCTGGACCTAGGTGTTGCCTATGCAACGCTCCAGTGCGTCGACTTGCTGGCCGCCGGTGCACCTGCCATTCACTTCTACACGCTCAACAGGTCCCCAGCGAGCCGCGCTGTTGTATCAGCGCTGCTTTCAGCCCGTCCGTGGGAGCGGCCAGGGGGACGCCGCTACATCGAAGACAGCGCCAGCGCCTTTGAATCCGCCTTCGCCTCGGGTTTGGAGTCGAACTCCTAGGCGCCTTTTCGGGCCCTAGCCAAAATGTGCAAGCCGAGACCTGCCGTACACGCCAGTCTTTCCCAGTGCCGCTTTAGTCCTAAGGCACCTAAAAGGCGCAGGATCTTATTCGACGCAAAAACCTTGTGAACGCCGCTGCTTCCATAGTTGGGAATGAAAGTCTCGGTATGAACGCTTATAAAATCGCGTTCCAATAGATGCTGAAGTTGTCGCGATGTTACCCAATTTTCAATTGGCTGATTAGAACGCTCTTCTGCTCGTCTTGCGAGCGCGGTCGTGGCATTCGGCGTCGTCAGAATAAGGTAACCACCGGGGCGCAATACGCGGTGTGCTACCGATAGGTAACGCTCCGGATGCTCAAAGTGCTCGATCACTTCCTGACTAACGACAACGTCGAAACTGTTATTACGACCCTGCCATGTGCTGATATCGGCACATATGAATTCACAAGATGGGTAGCGTTGACTTGCTTGTTCGACGGCCACGTCTGAGAGCTCGACGCCTGTGGTTGGTCCAAATGTATTGAGGATGTTCGTTAACCAGCCGGTACCGGATCCAAGATCGCAAATTTTTGGCTCGCGCACATCATAAGAATAAAGCGAATCCAGTATCGCGATGCAGCGTGCGAGTTTAAGATTGTTGGCAAAGCCAACGTTTCCCCACACTTTATTGTAATAGACTCTTTGCGCTTGAATATCCATTGAAGATTTTCCGCTTCCGGTGACGTGACGCTCAATCCTCGCAAAACCGAACTCACATTTTGTGCAACTAGATGGCGGTACACGACTCTAGAAGAGACATCGCATGTTCGTGCTTTGTAGCATCGCTGCAGCCAACGCGGATGCGCGCTGCTGAGTAACTCTAAACTGCCTTTTGCGTTCTTCATCGTATTCGAACAGGACCACCGAATTCGGATATGTTTCCGAGATGATTTTGCCGTCACTTTGCTTCGGTGGTTGTTCTCAAGCCTAATTTATATGGCAACGTCCGATTTTTCTCAGAAGAGGACGTTCGATCAATAAAGTGCCGATAAGATTGTCAAAGGGCGGGCGTCTTTCTCGCTCGCCGCCAAGGGTTAGCCAAGATTGGGCCGATTTTTGACTGACGGAATGAGAAAAATGGTCCGAGAAAGGGGCTTTAGACCTTGGGGTCCGAGCGAGCGACCTTGAAGAAAGCGGTTGGGGTTACCGTTAGGAAGCTTGATTTTGTACTATGAGGCTTTTACAACTCTAGATGCCTGCGCGTAGTTCTTTGGCCGAACTGACTTCTTCGGTATCCGGCTTGAATGAAAAAATTCTGGCGCGGGCACGTCGCCGCGCGAGTAGCGTGGTTCGCTTTGTGAAGGTGAAACGCGGCGGCTGCTATGTAGAACTGGATCATAATTACAAGAACTCGATCCTCGTGGCAGGGAGCGGACGCGGAGGGACGACTTGGCTTGCTGAAATACTGAACCATGATAACCAGTTTAGAGATATTTTTGAGCCGTTTTTCCCCGCCAGGATAAAGATCTGTCAAAATTTTTCAAATCGGCAATACCTGCGGCCGGACAATGATGACCCGCTCTATCTCAAACCAGCTGAAGCCATTCTTTCCGGACGACTGCGCGACGATTGGTCGGATGCGTACAACCGCCGCATTTTTTGTCGTAAACGCCTGATAAAGGATATACGAGTCAATCTCTTACTGAAGTGGATGCATCGTCATTTTCCAGAAATGCCGCTGGTTCTTATTTTGCGGCACCCCTGTGCAGTCGTTAATTCCCGCTTGCATCTGGGATGGGATAGCTCATTGGGAGATTTGCTATCTCAAGAAGCGCTGGTCGCGGATTACCTCGAGCCCTTTATGGGTAAATTGAGCGAAGCCAAGGATCCTTTCGAGAAACACCTATACTTATGGTGCATAGAAAACTATGTTCCCCTCCAACAATTAAGCCGAAAAGACGCGTTGATCGTTTTTTATGAGGATCTCCACAGTCAACCAGGTCGGGAGCTCGAGCGATTAGGGCGCTACCTAGACCTTAGCTTTCCGGATTCTGTACTGAATCGTGTTCACCGGCCGTCATCGCAAACCCGAAAAAGGACCAGCCCGATCGCGCTGGGAGAAGATGTATTGAATTCTTGGAAGAAGCACATCAGCGATGATATGATAAAGCGCGCGATGGGAATCCTTGAACTGTTCCAACTGTCGTCGATATACGGCCCCTCAAGCAAGCCGCTTCGCGACCCCGATTCCATTCTAAAGGCCGAATAATTTCAACACCAGCCAGCGGCGTTGCTGCAAGCGGTCCGAATAATATCAATATGAGCCACCAAGACGGCCCTGTGCCTCCTATGTCATTTCTTTTCAAGGAGGGACTGCACACCCTAGGGATTCGTCTTGTGAATATGGTCTTTGCCGCCGCTCTTGGCATCATGACAGCGAGGCTGTTGGGTCCGGAAGGCCGAGGCGTGTACGCGCTGCCGATAATCAATTCCGGATTCGTTGTCGCGTTCTTGGGTGGTTTGAGCACTGCCACGTCGTTCATGCTGCTCAATAAGAAGTACGGCCGCGGCGTTTTGAGGGTGGCCCTCCAAACGAGTCTTCTTTTTTTTATAGCAGGCGCCGGAGTGGTAACCGCTATCGCCTTTATCGCTCATCAAGCATGGGCGGCGCTCCCAGCTGCCTTGGTGCTGCCCTCGGCTTGCGCCATAAGCGTGGCCACAGGTTATTGGTTCGGCGTCCATCGCGTTCAATCAGCAAACCGTCTACGCTTGGCTTTAACTCTGGTTACCCTGCTGCTGATGACAGTTGGGCTCATTTTTATCGCTCGCAATCCAACGGTTGCGATAACCGCGTGGCTGGGCGCGAATCTCTTAGTGGGAGGAGCTACTCTTCTCGACGTTGTGCTGCATGCGCGTCATCTTCCGGCAGACCAGGTCCCGTTCTGGCCGTATTTTTCATTTGCTTCGAAGATCGGCACAATAGGCATCGTCCAGTTGTTGAACCTGAGAGCAGACATCTACGTCGTAGCCTTGTTCACAACCCCGGCTGCTCTTGGAATTTACGGCGTAGCCGTTGCTGGGGCAGAGAGTCTGCTCATTGTGACGCAAGTGGCGTCGGTCGTGACCATGCCGCACATAGGGAGCTTAGATCAAGAACAAGCGGCGTTGCTCACCGCCCGCTGTTGCCGCAATAACTTCATGCTTGCCATCGTCATTTGCATTGGCATCATAGCGGCCGCCCCATTACTCGTTGGCCTTCTTTACGGGCATGCGTTCTCAGGGGCGGTTCTGCCCCTGCGCGTTCTGTTGATAGGGGTAGCGGGAACTTCTTTGGGTGGCGTTATTTCGAGTTTCTACACGATTCAGATGGGCAACCCGAGAGTCGTGCTCGTAGTCTCGGGAGCATCTGCAGCCGCCTGCATCATTCTGAGCATTCTGCTGGTGCCAAAGATGGGAATATTAGGCGCAGCGATCGGCTCGACGGTTGCGTATATCGTTGCACAAATAGTAACAATCTCTTATTTCAGTCGTACTGCCCGGTTGCCGGTTTGGGTCGTGATTTTTCCTCAACGCGAGGATTTCGAGTTCTACAAGGGATTTTTGCAAAAGACCGCTGCTGGTGTGCGGGACTATTTAGCCCGACGTTCTGGCCGGTCCACGAAATGATTCGAGTCGCAAAGCGCCTTAATTGGGAATAGACAGTTTGTTTAGCAGCTCCTCGACGCGGGCGCGAGGGAATCGTATCCCAATTGCCTTGTCTTCGGAACGACCGTGGAAATCGGTTCCCCCGGTTGCGATGAGACCGCAGTCATCGGCCAAGCCAAAAAGTTGGGTTTGATAGTCGTGATCGGCACTGGGATGCATCACTTCGATCCCGTCGATGCCGAGGTTGCAAATCGATTGAATTTCGGTCTGATTCTTAAGCCTCTTTGGATGTGCGAGGACGGCCAAGCCACCCGCCTGCCGAACCAGGTTGATTGTGTCAGCTGTCGCTAGCCGTTCCAACGGAACGTACGCATCCTCACCCTCGGCCAAATGAATGTCAAACGCTTCCTGTATATCCCGGCAATGGCTCTTCGCCACCAGGGCTCTGGCTATGTGTGGTCGGCCAATGCTTTTACTACCGCCCGAGACTCGGCGGACTTCCTCGAAGGTGAGTTCAACACCACGCATATTTAATTTTTCCACGATGGCGCGCGCCCGCATCTCGCGTTGGCGGCGTTGTTCTTCCAAGCGGTTTAATAGTGAACTTTCGCCTTGTTGGATACCGTAACCCAAGAGATGCACTGTGTTCCCGAAATAATGAGTGTCGATTTCTAGCCCTGGGATGCAACGCTCGCGTAGGTCGGCAGGAACCGGATAGGCATCCATATTGTCGTGATCCGAGATGCAGAAAAACTCAACATGGTTGTTCCGAATGTGATCGAAGAGTTTGGCCGGTTCCCATGTTCCATCAGAACATGTTGAATGCATATGCAAGTCAACAAGCGCTTCGGTCACTCTTTAGAGCCTGCCAAAGTGGAGACGCCAGAGAGCAGATCTCTGCGCACCAAATAATCAAGAATTTGGCGAGCGCTTTCTTGCGGAGCAGCAGCACTTGTGTTCACATGAACATCGGGAGCGAGAGGTTCTTCGTAAGGATCAGAAACGCCGGTGAATTGCGTCAACTTGCCAGCTCGAGCCTGGGCATACATCTCGATCTTTCCCTCGCGCGTTGCACACACGTCAATGGGGCAATCGGCGAAGACCTCTATGAAATTTTTACCGACCATCGCGCGTATTTCATCTCGCACCGACCGGTAGGGTGAGATTGCAGAACAAATAACAACGACGCCGTTGCGTTGCAGCAGATGAGCAACGAAACCGATCCTGCGCACGTTCGTATCGCGGTCTTCCTTTGAAAAACCTAATCCTTTTGAAAGGTTGGTACGAACGACGTCTCCGTCAAGCAACTCAACGTTGCGTCCGCTGGCTTGTATCTCGTCCTCGAGAATCCGTGCGAGCGTTGTCTTACCAGAGCCTGAGAGACCCGTGAACCAAATAATGAATCCGTCAGATTGTCGAGGCATGGGTGCTCCTTGTGGTAGCGAATCTTCCTAAGTAATAATTTGCTTTGATTTAACGAAAACACAGAGCCGCTTGGTTACACCGCACTTGGCGTTGACTCCACCAGCGCTTGTATTAATATATCGGCAATTTCAGGCCGGGAGATCTCTTGCGGAGGCCGTTGGCCCGATCGCAAAAGCTCGCGCACCTTGGTTCCCGAAAGCACGACATGTTCGGCGGGAGTGTGCGGACAAGTCTTGACGGTTGCCATGCCCTCGCACGCGTTGCACCAAAAGGCATTATCGAAACGCAAAATCGTCATGTTCAGCTCTTGCTGGATGTTGTCGAAAATGTGCTGGGCGTCGAAGGGCCCGTAATAAGAGCCAGCCCCGGCATGGTCTCTGCCGACGATAAAATGACTGCAACCATAATTCTTTCTCACGATCGCATGCAAAACCGCCTCGCGCGGGCCAGCATATCTCATCGCTGCTTGATAGACGCTCAGCATCGCTCGTCCTGCGGGAAAGTATCGGTCTATGAGCGCTTCATAGCACTGCATCCGAACAGCTGCCGGTAGATCGTCATCCTTTGTCGTTCCGACAAGAGGGTGTAAGAGCAAGCCGTCGACTATCTCGAGCGCCACCTTCTGCAGATACTCATGAGCGCGGTGGACTGGATTGCGCGTCTGAAATCCCACGACGGATGTCCAACCAAGTTCGCGAAAGCGTTCGCGCGTGGCGCTGGGCGTCAGCGTGTAGGCAGGAAATTCCGGTTCGGGCATATGGAGCAATGTTATTTGGCCGCCCACATACGTGCGAGGCGACTCGAAGACTGCTGCAACGCCAGGATGTTTCAGATCTCTTGTTCCATAAACCAACTCAGCCTCTCTGTCGGGATCAGACTGGTAAATATCCTGGATCTCGATCACTGCGACTTCTTTACCGGCGCCATCAACCAGCGTGGCCAGTGCTCCTAGCTTAAGGGCTTTCGCTTGTTCAGCGTTGACCGGAAGAACGATAGGAATCGGCCAGATTAATCCATTTTGCAGCCGCATCGATTCCATGCAGTTTTGGTAGTCAGCACGCTGCATAAACCCTACCAGCGGGGAAAAAGCTCCGGTGACGATACAAATAACATCGCAGAGCGTACGTTCGCTGATTGATATTCGGGGAGCTTTGGCCGCTTGCGTGAGTAATTGAGTCAGCGTGCTCGCGTTCGCCAGCCTACTGACGATGCTTCCCCCATGCGGTTCGATTAGCAGATCCTTGTGTCTATCTTTGTCGATAACAGGCAATTGATTCTCCGTCGTTAGGTTAACCGAATAACAGCAAAACTTGATTTGTCTTCATTCCCCGTACGCTGTCAGCTTTCCGCCGAAAACTTGCGCTGAGTGCCAATAGCCTAACGTGTCCTGTAGTACCTGGGACCCAATCCCTAGACTTCAGACCGAGGTCTTCGTGCGGACTCATATACTTGATGACAAAAAAAGCCGGCTTATCAAAAGCCGGCTACAATTCTCTCTTCCTTCCCTTTGGCTGCTATGTCGTAGGCTCCTCATTGCTCACGATGATGGCCTCTGCATTTATAGCTCTGCGATTTTCCGTGAGCGCTCCGTATACGCAGATGTGCGATCCCAACTTCGCTTCAGCGCCGTAGTGTTTTGCATTGGCAGTGTAGATCCGAATGTGACCTACGTCCGCATGAGTCGCCAATGAGAATCCATCCGGATGCATCGCATCAACAACGCCTGAGACGGCAAGCTTGCCATCTGAGCTGACTGGACCGCCTGAGCCCGCTGTGGAAACGCGTACGCTGCTGGCGTTAAACGTGCGATCAGTATTGAAAAACCCTGAGGCGCTTATCGTATCCCCAACCTTCGCCGCATAGGAAGTGTTTATCGTAACGAGCCCGTGCGCTGCGCCGGTTTCGATTTGAATTTTGCCAGGTGAAACGGAAACCACTCTACCCGAAATCGTTTCCGTGTGGTGAGCACCGCCTGCGTACGCCGCTTCCGAGGAAGCGAGGGTGATCTCGGACGCATGGAATACCTTGTCTTTCGGTGAATAACAACCGAAGGCTCCGACGAAAACGTTTTTCTGGAGTTCGAGCCCATTTGCGTGGCGCGTTGCACCTGCATCTGAAATATGTGCCAAACCGTAAAGACCGCTCTGCCTAATGTAGATGTCGTGTCCTCGAACCGTTTCAATGGTTCCAAAGATACTAGTTTGCGACGGGCATACACCCTTAGCAGCCGCCGCATATGACGATTGCGCACCGCCAAAAGTAGCAAGCGTAATTGCCCCTAGTAGAGCTACGAATAGAGTGGGTCGAAACATGTTCACGTCAAAGACTCCTTATCGTTCAAAATTTGCTGTGTACGAAACGACAACGCTACTACAATGGTTCCATTTTATGCATGAGCGCAAACGCGCAACGAGGGGTTTTCTTGCTTTGCTACCGTCCCATATCGACGATTCGCGATGATTGAGAACGCAAACCCTTCGGTTATTGACCTTCCTGTAACAGACCCGCGTTGGCAATCTTTTGTTTCGCGATCACCTCTCACACTATTTCAAAGTCCCCTATGGGGGAGCATCATCGAGCAGACTTATGGCTTTCCGGCACGTGCCACTGCGTTCGTAGAAAACGGAAGTGTTGTGGGCGGATTACCATACGCCAGCGTCGACGATTTCCGCGGGCGGAGAAGAATTTGTTATGCTTTTGCGGACGTTTGCGAACCAATCGGACTTTGCACGTTGCCGCTCTTACAAGAGGCCTTATTGCATGGCGATATTTCGTGGCGGATACGGTCCAGGGACGACCTTGCCGGCCTCGCACAACAGAACCCCAACTGCGTTCATCACACGTTGCAGCTTTCGACGAGCGTGGCAGAGGCTCAGGCGCGCTGTCATCCCAAGCAGCGAGCAAACGTCAAACAGGCCGAAAAGGCCGGCGTCACTTATCGCAAACTCGACGACGCCGAGGGGCTGGATATCTTTTTTACCTTGCACTCTGAGTTGCGCAAAACAAAACATCGCTTGCTGCCTCAGCCGAAGAAGTTTTTTGAAACGATTGCGGAGCTTTATTTTCCCCAGGCGGGGTTCATACTCGTGGCAGAGCACCAGGCCCATCCAATAGCTGCCATGTTTTTTCTCATTCAAGGCGATGGGCTCTATTACAAGTTTAGCGCGTCTGACATGAACTCGTTGGCGGTTCGCCCGAATCATTTTCTGCTATGGAAAGGCGTTGAAGAAGGCATCAACTTGGGGCTAAGATTCTTAGATCTCGGGATATCGGAGGATGAGGGGCTCAGCCGCTTCAAAGAGCGCCTCGGAGCTCAGCATCACCATGTGTATACGTTCCAATCGCCCGTTTCCCAAAAGAGCGCGGCAACGTTACAAATCGAGCAAGCACTGGGACGACTCACGGAAGCTCTGACCGACTCGGACGTGCCGCTACGGACCACTCAAGCGGCCGGCGAAGTCCTTTACAGATTTTTTGTCTAGTTGTGACTGCTGTCATTTTTGAAAATTTATGCGTTTACTTATAATTCCCAGCAACTTTCCTTCACCGTCGGACGCGACTTCCGGTATTTTCGTTTTGCGGCAGGTGCAAGCTTTGCAACAACTCGGCCATGACGCAATGGTGTTTCACATGGTGCCCCATGCGTTGCCTCTGAACAAACGTTGGAGGCGTTATTGCTCCGTCCCCACTGAATATAACTATCAGGGCGTGCAAGTAAACGTCAAGCGCGCTTTTATTGCTCCGCGGATGTTGGGCATGCAGTACTGGTATAGGCAGCTTTTTCCTCGCGTCACACAAATCATAAGGAGTTTTAAGCCCGACCTCATCCACGCTCATTTTCTCATCCCCGCCGGAACGTTTGCGATCAATCATGACATACCGGTGGTGGTCACCGCGCACGGTATTGATGCTTACGATTGGCCCTGGAGAAACAGCGCCATGAAGGCGGCGGCCGAGAAAGTCGTCGCCGCCGCTACCACTGTTGTGGCGGTAAGTAATTTTATTCGCGGGCAGGTGAATAAACTTGGTGGCAGAGACGTGCCGGTTGTTTTTAATGGTGCTGACGAGGAAGAGTTTGGCACGTACGGGCGCATTGAAGCGCGCAGTCAATTAGGGATCGGCGACGCCGAGCTCGTGATCGCGTTTGGTGGCTCGATCGAAAAAACGAAGGGAATCTTTGATCTCGTATCTGCCGCTGCTTTGCTTCACGATCTCGCGCCACTCTTGCTTATCGCCGGGAATGGTCCGGAATTTGAATCTTTGCGTCGTGCGCTGGAGGGGCGAGGCGTACGTCATCGTCTATTTGGCGCCGTCGACCAAAGGCTAATGGCTCAAATAATGGCGGCGAGCGACGTCGTCGCACTGCCAAGCTATAAAGAAGGCCTGCCCGCCATTCTCTGTGAGGCTATGTTAAGCGGTCGAGCGATCGTTGCGACCGATGTTGGCGGCATACCCGAGATTGTTACGCACGGAGAGACGGGCTATGTTGTTCCGGTCGCAGACGTTTCCGCTCTAGCAGAAGGTATCAGAACCATAACTCAGGACAAACAAACGCAATTACGATTCGAATTGGCAGCACTAAAGATCGCCAAAGATAAGTTGACGTGGCGCGCAAATGCACTGGCATACCAACCAATCTACAGTCGTGCGATCCAAAAGTTTGAAGCAGCGCGACGTCAACCGGCAAACAAAGCGTGAGCAGCGGCGAGATCCGGCATTCCATCGGGTGTATATAACGAATCGAGGCCGAACCGCTTCAAAACGTCAGTAACGGTGCGAACTTCTTGATCGGAAACGCGGCTGCGCCAATCCTCTAAGGGGCGGTCAGGCAGCCTGTTCTTCTTACGATTCGTTTGGGACGATGGTCTTTTGGCGGCAATCAGCGCTCGTTCATTTTCCGGCTTCCCCAAGAATGAAAATAGCCGACCGATCTCAGCCCGCGGTTCCGCACAGAAGTTTTCGTAAAAAGCCAAATGAATCTGGCCGCGTTTGAATTGACGCAGGGGTACAAATGTCTCCACGCACCAGTGAAATAGGTGAATCTCGAACGGGCTGACAGCTTTCTCCATGTCTTGCCGGAACGGCGCTAAGAAATCCGACATCAACTGTTCTTGCTTCAAAAAAGTCTGGAGCCCGTAGTTCCACTTAAGCCGCATCCGAGAGCTAATCACGGCACAGGGATGTCGCACTAATAACACGATTGGCATTTCGGGGAAGTGGGAATATAGCCATCGTAAAAGCAGGTTCGCTCGAATTTCCTTAATTAGCCGCCGCCGTGCTATGCGCTTTCGGTTATAACGATCGGCCCAACCATTCCTCAATCGGCCGCTAACGATTGTCGTCATGGGATTCAGAAATGTCGGATCATCATCTGTGGGCCTTATATACTGGCGCGTGCGAAATGGAGCGCAAATCGGCACCCGAGCGCGGAAGAGCGGCTCAAATATGAGTCTGTAAGAGTTGTCAAAGTTGATGAGCTCCGCAACCCACGTCGTCCCACCGCGTCCTGAGCCGGCCATAAAGACCGAGTTCTTATAGTCATGGTCAAGGTCGATGTATAACTGTCCGAATGCGGTTTCGGCAGCTATCTTCGCCTTATATATTCGGTCTTTCAGTGTTTTCGTCATAGAAGCTAACTTGACCGCCGATTGTGCGTGAGCACCCCGACCCACCAGCCGAGACCATAGCCAACGTGCATCACTGATAGAACGACTGGAACCAACATCGCAGTCGAAAGTTTTCTTGTCAAGAGCGCAAACACGCTCACCATCAACGTATAACCAAAGTATAGCACTGGAACTATCAGACTTACGAACGGTTTAACCAATATCAGTGGTGCGGAAAGGGCTAACGCTAAAACAAATAGCGGTGGTACAAAGACCCGTATCGGAATGCTTTCAGGATGCTGCAATTGAGTGCGTCGGCGCCAGAAACCGTACCTAAACATTTGATTCCAAAGGGCGCGGAGAGACGATCGCACATGATACTGTACTTTAATGGTCGGCGAAACGATAATGGTACCGCCCAATTTCCGAAGTCTATAGTTTAATTCGTCATCCTCGTCAAAAAAATTTGTTTCGTCAAAACCGCCGAGCGCATCGATAGTTGACTTGTCAAAGAATCCACCAAAGACGGAGTCCACCACTTTTTCTGTCTTCGCGTAGCGGAAGTTTGCGTTCCCAATCCCAAAGGGCGATTGCATTGTCCAGGCGATTGCGCTGCCTAACTTGGTATCCCCAACCGGCACTTGAACGCCTCCCACACTTGATGCGCCTGTGCGTCTAATGACTTCCAAGCAGCTCGCGAGATAGTCCGAACTATATTCGGTGTGAGCGCTGATCGTTACGAAATATTGTCCGTGGGCGGCTTTCAACCCGATGTTCCAAGCAAAAACCTGGAGCCGCTTGGGGTTTTCTAACAGTAGCAAGCTTGACCCACACTCGGGAAACCCGCGAATCACCCTAACGGTATCGTCTGTGCTGCAGCCGTCAACCACAATGACTTCTATGCCTCCTTCGACACCCCGCTGATCAAGCAAGCCCCGTAAGCAAGTTGCTATGTGCTTCTCCTCATTAAAGGTAGCAACCACTGCAGTAATCAGCGGTCTGGATCTGTCTCCGGCTTGAGGTAAATACAAAGACCCCATTACAAAACTTGCTCGTAAACTCGCATGAGCTAATCTGCCTCTCGGTCCCAATTGAATCTAGCATAACCTGCCGTTTTACCTCGTAGTGACATCACCGAAGCCTCCTAGGGGAAGAATAGGCTTGATCTTGACATTTTCAATTATTTTAGCGACTAATGCTGAGCCAGTGATCGTAACGTCGAAGCCGCCTTTAGAAAGTGTTAGGCTCTCGCTAGCGCGGCATCTGTTCTCTATATCGCTTGGTATTTCGGTAATCTTTCTCAGCAAAGGGTTTGTCTAAGCCTCCAGTCTATAGGACCGTCGGGCAGCGCTTAAATGGGATTGAATATTTGTGAAGCGGGTCTTGTTGATCGCGTACTTTTTCCCGCCCGAGCCGGCGGCCGGAGCTTTGCGACCTTGGTATCTGGCGAAGTACTTACCAGAGCACGGCTGGGAAGCGACGGTGCTCACGCGACGCTTCAACGGCGTTAACGAGACCCCGTTTACGGTGATCCGAGCGCCCGAACTTCGACGACCCTCTTTCGTTAAGTCTGCAGCGGATGCACCCCTAGTCACCGGGAGACCGCCGTCGCAGTTTAGAGAGATCATTAAAAGCATCGTGTACTTTCCAGACAGCACGGTAGGTTGGTTTCCAGCCGCAGCCTTGAAAGCGCTCTCCCTCGAGCGGGAACACCACTTCGATGCTATTCTCAGCTCCGCGATGCCCCCCACCACCCATATGGTGGCATCATTGGTTGCGCGCACTAGTAAGGTGCCCTGGGTGGCCGACTTTCGCGATCCTTGGATTGGACCCCGATATTTGAAACGCGGGCCAATTCGTTCGAGAATCGAATCGGTTTTTGAGCGAAACGTCATGAAACCCGCGGCTGCGCTCACCGCCATTTCGATCTCAATTGCGAGCGCAATTCAGACACGCCACCCATCAAAAGAGGTGCATGTGATCGAAAATAGTTTTGATCCGGATGAATGGGAAGACGTTCCAAACGCCTTTCCACAAGAATTTAGAATAACGTACACCGGCAGCCTGTACGACGGACAACGGTCGCCGGACCTCATTTTTGCCGCAGCAGCGAAGCTGAAAGAGCTCGATCCGTTCAATTCTGACATGGTCTTTGATTTCTATGGTCCAGACAGTTCGGTTGTGATGCACTTTGCAGAGGCACACGGTATTTCAGCTGCCGTTCACTACCACGGCACCATCAGCCGACACGATGCGCTGCGTGTTCAGCGCTCATCTGCAGCTTTATTGATATTGCTAAGCATGGACTCACAAACGGCAGACGAGTTAGGCAGTAAGATCCTAGAATATGCAGGAGCGCGACGACCCATAATTGCGGTGGGACCTGCCGATAGTGTCGTTCGTGAGATTGTAGAATCGAACAAACTGGGGTGGTACGCGAGCACCGAAGAGGAATGCCTGCGGGCGCTGAAAGCGGCGCACGAGCGATTTCGTCAACGCGATATCATACTTCCCGCCACTGAATTACAGGGCATTCGGACGGCTCGTACTCTCGCAGCCGATTTTGCCGCAGTTCTCAATTGGGTGACATAAGCTCACGAATTAACGAGCTTTCGCGATTTCTGTTGAGGTTTTGAGTTTTACGGCTTGTCCTCCTAATCGAAGCGACTCGTCTGCGGCCTCGAGAATGCTAACGACGCGCAATCCAACCTCCCCGCCGCAAACAGGCTGAGCTAGTCCACGAATGCTATCGATGACATTCTCGGCTTCTAACTCTAGGGCTTCGCTGTTGTCCAGTCGCGGGGAGTACATATCCCCAGCGCGGTACTGGACCAGCAGCCTATAAACATCTTCTGCTCTGGCTACCTCTACGCCGCTATCATAAACTTTGATTTTTTCCGCCGCGCTATTGTCATCATAGATCAGCATGCGCTTGTCGCCGCAGAGCAATACCTGGCGCACTTTTACAGGAGCGAGCCAATTGACGTGGATGTGGGCGATAAAGTCATCATCGTACTTTAAGGTCACATATGCCAAGTCGGCCAGGTGGTTGCCGAAGTGGGCTGCACCGGTGCAAGCGACCGTCTGCGGAAGCCGTCCTTCAAAGACATGATCCAAAATGGCGAGGTCGTGAACAACGAGGTCCCACACGACATTGACGTCGTGTTGAAAGATGCCCAAGTTGATACGTACGGAGTCATAATACAATGGTCGACCAAGCTCACCGCGCGAGTAAATCTCTCGCATTTTGCGAACGGCTGGCGTGAAAACGAAGGTGTGATCGACAAATAACTTGAGATCACTGCGCTTCGCATGAGCGACGAGCTCTCCGGCTTGCTTGCTGCTGCTCGCCAAGGGCTTTTCAATAAAGGCGTGTTTCCCGGCTGAGAGGGCTCGCATCCCGAGCTCGTAATGTGAAGTGACGGGCGTCGCCACAGCGATCAAATCGATTGTGGGATTTGATAGCACCTCTTCGATACTATCGGTAACAGTGAGGAATGGAAAAAGCCGTTTCGCTCTTCTCAACCTCTCTTGGCTGAGATCGCAAACATGGGAAACAGTCGCGCCATCAACGGCAGAAAAATTGCGCACAACGTTTGGGCCCCAATAACCAAATCCGATAACCGCCACATTTATTTTGCCAGCGGGATCCATGATGTGCTCCTCAAACAGTGATCATTGACCTAAAGGAACGTATCGCAAAACGAATAAGTTGCTGATAGTACATGTAACTTCTTCTATTCTCGTCTGAACCTTGGGGACTAACGAACCATGGAACTATTACCATTTGTTGATTTGAAGGCTCAATATTTGAGTCTCTCGGCGGACGTACAAGCCGCGATGCGTCGCGTTCTAGAATCTACAAGCTTCATTTTAGGTCCGGACGTCGCTGAGTTTGAGAAAGAGTTTGCTGCATACTGCGGTGCGCAGTACTGCGTGGGCGTTGGCTCGGGTACTGCAGCTTTGAAGCTAGCTTTGGAAGCCCTTGATATCCACCCCGGAGACGAAGTCATCGTACCGGCAAATACCTATATCGCTACCGCATTGGCAGTGTCGCAAATGGGCGCTAAGCCGGTGTTCGTGGACATGGCGGACGACTACCTTATCGATCCGGATCTTATGGAGCAGGCGATCAGCGCGCGCACAAAGGCGGTAATTCTGGTCCATCTTTACGGGCGCGCTATTCCCGATTCAACTTTCGCTGCCGTCCGAAAGCACCGCCTGAAAATTATCGAAGACGCCTGCCAGGCCCACGGAGCCTGGAGCGGCGAGCGCAAAGTCGGCGCTCTCGGTGACGTCGGATGTTTTAGTTTTTATCCCGGTAAGAATTTAGGCGCCTACGGTGATGGCGGCGCGGTCGTCACGCACAATGCTGGGATTGCTGAGCGGGTGCGCCTGCTTCGGGATTTTGGCCAACGCAAGAAATACGAGCATGTTATCAAAGGTGATAACTCAAGGCTTGATACTCTCCAAGCCGCCATACTGCGTGTCAAATTACCGCACTTAGATCGATGGAATGAATTACGTCGGGTGGCTGCGACGCGATACAACGCATTACTCCAGGATGCTACCGCCAGTAAGTCGCCTCGGCCAGTCGATCGCTCCGATGTGTATCACTTGTACGTCATTGAAGTTGCTAATAGAGACCGTCTTCAAGAATGTTTAACAAACGAAGGGGTTCAAACGGGGATTCACTATCCCATCCCCATCCACCGTCAAGAAGCCTACGCCGACTTGAATCTGCCGGAAGGGAGTTTTCCGCGAACGGAGGTTGCCGCCAAACGCTTGCTTTCGTTGCCAATGTTCCCGGAGATTTCGGAAGGTCAAATAGAGCGAGTTGGACGAGCGATCCACAAGCACAGCGCCCTTGTGCGCTCTTAAGCGTTCCCAACTCGTAAAGCAAGACTCGCTCCCGCATTTCGAAAGCACGTTCATACGATGTTAAGAGAAGGGCTTTCGGCCTCGCAAGAGCTTCCATTAGCACCAGGCGTGGGAACAGGCACTTGCCTCGATGATTTTCGAATGTCTGACTATGGACTCGGTCTTGCAAGAACCACCAGTTGAGGCGCGACAAAAGCCTTCCTCTTTGGCCGCCGGAGAGCGGCGCTATGCATCCGGCTGGACCGCATTCTTGCTGGTTTCAGATATTGTCGGATTTCTCATATCCGCCTACATAGCCGGTGCCCTCGTCGACCATTCCTTCACGCTGGCAGATTTCAAGGACCGGCTTTTGGGCTCGTCTTACGTTTTTGTGGCCATCTGGATTCTAATATTTCAGCTCCTTGGGATGTACCGCCGCACATTCGCCTTGTCCATAAAAGATGAGTTTTATTACACGGTCGTTGCGCTGACGCTGGGTATAGTGCCGCAATTTCTTCTGTTCACGTTTTTGCCGGCACTTTCGACGTCGCGTTTAGTCCTTGTGATAAGCGTGGCTTTCGCCATTATCACCGTGGGCGGCGCACGAGCGGCCGCCCACGCGGTCCGTACCGCGATGGAGCGTAGCCGTATGCGGCCGGTTGCTGTTGTTGTATCTGACGACATTAGCGCTGACATTGCCAAGTCTTTTCAGCGCAGCGATAGAGACGTTGTCGAGTTACGGTGGGCTCTCCCATACATCCAAATCGAAGGCAACCCGCAGAGCGCCGACATCACGTCGTTGGATTGGTTTGCGGCTGCAGTGCGAGCCGGCTGCGACACCATCATTCTCACTAAAATGCTTCCGCCTGCAATGATGCCCGCCTTGCTGGAAGCCTCGGTACGTAATCACATGAGAATCTTGTTTGCGATCCCGGGCGTCTCATGCCACGCGTTTACGTTGAGTGTCGAGCGGTTCGGTGACCAGGCGCTTTTGTCAGCGAGTCAGCTGCGCATCTGCACTCCGTCGGCACAGCTTATCAAGCGGGTGGTCGATGTTTCGTTTTCTCTTTTCGCCCTAATCATGTGCGCTCCGATCATGGCATTAGCCGCGCTGAGCGTTGCCGTCGAAGCGGGCGGTCCCGTACTATTTCGTCAAAACCGAGTCGGTAAGAGCGGGAAAGAGTTCCAGGTGCTCAAGTTCAGGACAATGCGCCCTGTAGCCGACTCCTCTTGGGCCCGCCCCGGAGACGCAAGGATCACGAAAAGCGGATCGATTCTGCGACGCTTCAGTATTGACGAGCTGCCCCAATTCATCAATGTCGTTCGTGGAGAAATGTCCTTGGTGGGGCCGCGCCCCGAGATGACGAGTTTCGCAAAGACCTTTGCCGCACGGTTGCCACGTTACAATGAGCGCCATCTCGTCGCCCCGGGCATCACCGGCTGGGCGCAGGTGAATTTCAAACGGGTGCTAGAGCCCGACGATGTGGAGCAGGTGCTTGCGTATGATCTATTCTACGTCGAACATTGGTCGCTCTACATGGATGTTTCCATTATTTTCAAAACCATGGTGGAGTTCTTATTTCATCGAGTCGCATAAAAAAAGAAGCGAAACGCCGCGCGCTTCGCTTCCTTTTTGGTCTGTCTGACTATTGGAAAGCGATCACTCCAGTTGAGGGTGCGAGGGACGCGCGCGGAGCACCGCCGTTGACGAACACGCTGCCGCCGTCAAGCGCACCGCCACCGGTTATGACAAGCGTGTGGTGATACTTCGTGTATGGGAAAGGCCGGCTGAAATAGTAGTCGGTATTGACGACGGCTGCACATGGTCCCACCGCCACGCCTGCAACGTAGCATGCGTTGTACTCTCGTGCAAACACGTTCTGTGTGACTTCCAAAGCTGCCACGGCTGCAGGCGTCGGCGCTAAGGGCGCCATCGCGACCAAAGCACTTTCTGGCTGGACGTGGAAGCGGGAAGGGCCGCTAAAGTACTCCCAGAGCACACTCGTGTTGATGTCATAAGTTAGCAGAAATGAAGCGTAGGTGAACAGTCTGACATCGGCTGCGGCGATCGCCGGACCCGTATCGTTGCCATAGCAGACGAATAACTTGCCCTGCTTTGCCATGATTAATTCGGTGTTTTCGATGGTCCGCCAAACCGCCCCACCGGCCTTGGGCCGCGATCCAGGTTGAGCATAGCAGCCCTCCATCATACCGCCTAAGGAGGTTGAGTTCAATCCGATTGAATCGGAAACGCCATAGCCCGCGCTCAAGATCCCTAAGGCATTGTATATGATCGGGGCTCCTAGCGAGGCGTTCATGGCATTAGTAGTCGCGAGCCAATCCGCTGGTAGGTAGCGGCAGGGATAGTTAGTTGTCCCATACATGTCGTTGGCATTGTCTTCGAAGATGGCGTCAAAGTGAGCACGCGATTGCGCGGACTGCGCAACAGATCTCCATAGGTTCCTCAACACCGAGGAATGTACGTCCATGAGGTCCATGTTCGGGTTCCATGTGTTCGATATCCGCACTCCCGAACAGTCATGAGCGAACGTGCTTTCAACGGTCGTGTACATATTGTCACCGGGTTGTTGACGATTCGGATTTGTGTAATACATTGTCTTGATCCCGGCGCTCGAGAAAGCCGAAGCGTTCGTGGTGTCTGCCTCCGCCCACGATAGGTAGCGGGCATACGTCGACAACGGGTATTGAGTCGAACCATATGGTGCGCCCAGATAGTCTGCCGTCAGGACATGCTTCGGAACCGATCCCGTGCTACCTGAAAGGACAACCTGCGCGGCATTGATCCCACGACAATTACCAGAGCCCGTGACTTGCGCGGTCGTTCCCGGGGCAAGTTGCATGCCATTGCGGATGATCTGTGTCGAGGGGCCGATTAAAATGGGAAGATATCCGCACGAGCGGCCTGAGTTTAGAGAAAAGCCCGTTGGCAACATCCATACAATCTTGCCCGAGAATGTAACGCTGTTGGCCCGAGCAGCAGCAGGAACCAGCAACGTCAGGATAAGAGCCAAGGCGAAGAAACTATAAATTCGATGGAACATGAATAGCATGTCCTTCTAAAGCTAAGGTTTGCTGGAATCCAGCTCCGTCATCATACGATGAGATATGGGCCGCTGCTGTGGGGATTGTCACGAACACGCTTCTGTGACAATAGTCAAGGCGCTATCGCGGTGATATCAGCAAGCGGTCGTGGTGGTAATCACAACGCGCTGCTGTGGGCATGGTCACCAATGCGCTGCGGTCTTGACACGCACAACCAAGCCCACAACACACTTTGATAGTCAAAAAGGACAGAGCCTTTAGATATCGGGCGCTCGGGCCGCTTGCCTGCTTGAGCTGAGTTTCGCCTCTATTTGAAAGCGATGACGCCGCTTTGCGGAGCGATCAACGCAGGCGCGGGACCCGTTGGGGTGGCGGTTCCACCGTCGAGTATCCCTGCCCCGGCCACAACTAGCGTGCGTGTGTATCCTGAAAATGGAAACGGACTCGAAAGGTTCTTATCCGGATTCACTGCCGCTGCGCACGGTCCGACATACACGCTTGCTAGATAGCATGCAGCATATTCGCGGCCATAGGCACCACCGGGCTTTTTCAGGACGCTGACATCGTTAGGTTCCGGGACCAGCGGCGAAAGCGCGACCAATGCGGACTCAGGTTCCACGTGAAAGCCTGAAGGGGTAGCGAAGTACTCCCATAGCACGCTCGTGTTTATGTCATAACTAAGAAGAAAAGACGCATCCACATAGAGTCTATAAACGGTGGATGTAGACGCCGGTGCGGTATAGCTTGCGTAACAAAAGAAAAGCTTCCTTTGATTGGCCATGGCGATCTCGGTATTCTCGACGATAATCCACTGCAAGCCATACAGCGCGTGCGGATGAAACACAGAATCATAGCACGATTCCATCATGCCGCCCAGGGACACCAAATTGAGGGCGATTGTCGGCGAGACGTTGTTGGAATTCCCCAATACGCCCAGCGCATTATACACCACTGGATATCGCAGGTTTCGTATTTGATTTTGTGTGGCCGTCAACCACTTCTGCGGATCGTAGTTGCAGGGAAGCGCAGAAGTGCCGTACACGTCGTCCGCGTTATCATCGAAAACTACGTCAAAGTGGGCTTGAGAATTAGTACTTTTCACGAGTGCGGCCCATAGTTGCGTGAGACTAGTTGAATTCGGATCCATCAGGAATGGGCTAGTGCTGCCGCTGTTCGTGATCCTAGAGCCGCTACAGGTATGGGCGAACGTCGTTTCGTTGGTGTTGTATAGAGGGTCGGTTGGTCTTTCGCGATTGGGATTCGTGTAGAATAGGGTTTTAATGCCCACGGCTGCGATGGCATTGGCATTAGCGGTATTGGTTTCCGACCAAGTAAGCCAGGGGGCGTATGCAGCAGCAGGCCGATTATGCAGGCTGAAAAGATAGTCCGCGGTGAGAATGTGCTGGGGCGCTTGGCCAAAAGGCGTAGACGCGAGAATTATTTGCGCGGCAAGCACCGAACGGCAGTTACCCGAGCCCGTCACTTTGGCATAAACTCCGCGGGAGATAGTCAAACCGTTACTAATGAGTTGCGTGGACGCATTACTAAAGATCGGAACGTAACCGCAAGAGGAGCCGCTGTTGAGCGAAAAAAAGTTCGACCCCACGCCGGCGATGGCCCCGGTCAAGACGATCGTCGCGGCACGCACCGAGCTGGCTGAGACAAGCAGAACCGCTGAAACCCCGATTGCGAACAAAACCGGCCGGAATAGATTCATACCTAGACCCTCGAAGAAACTAAAGGAACGTGGGGAACTGTGATCCCTCAGAAAGCGTTGTCACAATGAATGGCTTCAGTAAATCTGAGAATAAGAATAAGGCCAGCACTTATTCCGGCTGCGCAGATTATGACGCAGCTTTATTCAAGGCGATTTGGTATGGCTCCCTTTAACGTTCCACTGTCTCAACGTTGGCTTATTGCGGGTGCGATCGTGTGCAGCATCATTTTTTTTTGCACATATCGCTTTCATAATTGGGGCCAGCGCCCCGGCTACCAAGGTCAGTCGACTCAGCTGACCCTCGCGAGCGCCATCGTGCCGCTTACGAGCTCCGCGAAATTCGTCGCGTCAGCGAACCACTCGGCCGTCCCGCTGCACGTGCCTAATTGGGCATACGTGGGTCAGTTCCGTGAAAATCTTTCTGCCACGGTCGAAGAGATAAACCGGAATTTGACTTATGGAGAAGATGCAGGCGCAGTGGGTAATCCTGCCGGTAATGTGGCGTCGATCTGCGGAAATTCGAACGCGCGGCCCTGTCGATCGGTGCTATATCTCAACGCAAACAACGCCACAATCAACAATGGAAAATGCGGCACCCGCTATGGGGAGTCGGTGGACTTTCCGTACGGACACGGAAATTGGTTGAGCCACGCACGGGAATCGTGGTACATCCATGTCGCCGGTACGAGCTCGAGCCCGGCTACTCGGCTATACGGCGTGCAAGGGCGCCCTTGCGGTGACGGCTATCCCGTCACGAATTACGTCATCAACCAGGCGGACCCGGGCTTCATCCAATGGATCAACGATGCGCTGCAAAATTCAGTCTTCAATGACGGACTGGTGAAACCGGACCTCTACTCCGCGCTGATGGTGGACAATACTCTCCCTAAACAGGTCCGCTTTTATAGCTACGTCGGCGAAGAGCGGAGCTGCGGCAATCCCCTAAAGTCTTTGTCAAATTCTGAAGTTAAGATCGTCTCGAACGACTGCTCAATGTCGGCGGAGTACCCATCGGACGAAGCATATCAAAAGATGCATCTTGTCTTCCTTAACAGTTTACGCCACAGCCCCAATGGCCCTTACCACGGTCAGCCGTTCGATACGTTTTACAACGGATTGGTAACTCCCGACATGACGCTGCTCGTCGGCGGTCCACATGTGTTGGGCGGGATTTGTGAGGGGTGCGTGGTCTCGGGAGGACGGCCTGCGAGCGCAAAGAGCATCGCAAATTTGTTGGACATAGCATCGCATGTGAACAACAAGACCACGAAGAGCTTGGTTGTTTTAAGTTCAGGCAGTCATGACATCGGGTCACAAGAGCAGCTGCGCGACCGGCGCCTTCATAGGGCCGCGTTGTGGCTGTCGTTTAAAGAAAAGCAGACGATTTCTTGGGCAAACTTAGAGGCTGGTCAACCGACACAGAGCCCAGAATGGCCTGAGGATTTCATTTACCCGCGGAATCCGCTGCAATCTATGCTCGCGGGCTCAGCCGGTCAGCACGGTGCTGCGGATCTAATCGTTGATGGCCCCTATCCGGCTGCAGTCTATAGACGTGAATTCACAGATTGCACCGTTGGCACATCAGGCAGAGCCGTGCCGATTGGTAGGTGCGCCGTTCTGCTTAATCTGAGCAGTTCGCCGGTCGCGGTTCAACAAGATTGGCTCAGTGCAAAATACGCTCATCATCTGGGTTTTTGTTCAGGATTTGCATCGTACACCGATGACCCTGGGTGCAATCCGGCAACCTCAGCGGGCGATGTGCTCGGAGCACATGGCACCGGCCCTGGCGCGTTGGATATGTCCTCGTTGCCGGTCAGGTCTGGCGACACCGTGCCGCCTAGGGATGCCATTTTCTTGGTAACGAAATAAAACTACGAAATGGAGCTCACGTTAAAAGAGGACCGGGTTTGATCCCGGTCCTCGCTCTGCTTACTTTCTTGGGCGTCTAGAGAAACGCGATAGCAGATCCAAGCGGCCCAAGAACGCTGGGAGGAGCGTACCCTCTGGTTGACACGGTACCTCCATCAAGCGCGCCGCCCCCAGTCAGATACAGGGTATGGTGATATTTCGTAAATGGGAAAGCCCGCGAATTGTAAGTGTCTGGATTGACGACTGCGGCGCAGGGGCCAACGGCGGATCCGAAGACGTAGCAGGCAGCATATTCACGGGCGTAAACGCCGGATGAGCGCTGCAAACCGCTAATGTCGCGCGGCGCAGGCAGAAGCGGCGCTGTTGCCACAAGCGCGGTCTCGGGTTGGACGTGAAACTTTGAGGGTGACAGAAAATATTCCCAGAGCAGGCTTGAGCGGATATTGTAGGTCAATAGGAACGAGGCGTAGGTGTAGATTCGATCGTCGACTGCTGACGCGGCTGGACGGACATTGTTCGCGTAACACAAGAACAACTTGTTCTGCGCCGCCATAATAAGCTCTGTGTTCTCGATTGTTCGCCAAACGGCGCCTTGGGGTTTTGGACGCGGCCCAGGTTGACTGTAGCAGCCTTCCATCATACCGCCGATCGCGCTAATATTGAGCCCGATCGCGTCCGACACGCCGTATCCGGCGCTCAAGATCCCCAGGCCATTGTAAATCACAGGCCTGCCCAAAGAAAGCTGCTGCGCATTGGTAGCGGCAAGCCAGCCGCCTGGGTTATACCGGCATGGCAGGGCTGTGGTTCCGTACACGTCATCGGCGTCATCCGAGAAGATAGCATCAAAATGCCCCTGTGACATCGCGTTGCTGACGACCGAGTCCCACAATCCGCGAAGCGCTACGGATAGTGGGTTCATGAGATTCATGTTCGCGTTCCAACGATTCGATATTCGCGAGCCAGAGCAGTCATGCGCAAACGTGCTCTCATCGCTAGTGTACATCGGGTCACCCGGCTGTTGCCGGTTGGGGTTCGTGTACATGAGGGTCCGAATACCCGCAGAAGCAACTCCGTTGGCGTCCTGATTGCTGACTTCTGCCCATGAAAGCCACCGAGCGTATGTTGACCAGTTAAATCGCGATGAGCCGTATGGCGAACCAAGATAATCGCCGGTCAAGATATGTTTAGGAACTCCGGTTGCCCCCCCCGACAAGGTGATTTGAGTGGCGGTCACACCGACACAGCTGCCGCGGCCAATAACTTGGGCGCTAACTCCGGCAGCAAGCCGCTGACCGTTAAGTATGATTCTCGTCGATCGAGTGATGTAGATCGGCACGTAGCCGCAAGCGGAGCCTGAGTTTAGTGAAAGGCCGCCCTGAATGAGCGCCTGAATATTGCCCGCCAGGTTCATGCCGGCGAGCATTGGGGATGGATTCGTCTCGGCGAGACTTGCTGAGGGGTTGGTGTAAAGGGCGAACAGAAAACCGCAGGTCACGGCCACTAGCCGAACCCGCTTTCCTATATCGAAAGAAGGGCTGATCACAATTTTTCCTTCCAAACGCCGACGAGGTTAGCTGACGGGTTCGCGCCGGAAGTAGCGCTATGCGAGAAGTTAGCTCCTCGCAACTCACCCCTAGAGTACTGCATCCCCCGCTCCGCCGGTCGAATTAGGCGACCAAGAACCGGCTAAGCATAGCGCCCGGGTAATTCTTAACCCCCGCTGGACAAGAACCGAACCGAGGCAAAACCGAACGGCCAACTCATCGTTGCCCGTTGGCCCATCGCTTACTATAAGCTCTCTAAAGGCTCCTGTCAGCAGCTTAACGGGAGGCTGGTTGCTCGTAGGGCAGCCGACCAGCTATCTAAATACGACTATGGAGCCCTTCGGCGGGAGGATGCTTGGCGGTTGAGGGCCGTTGGGGCTGATTGACCCACCATCGAGTATCCCACCCCCCGACAAGACCAGCGTGTGAGTATATTTCGATCCAAACGGATACGGCCGTGAATTGTAGGGATCAGGATTGACGATTGACGCACAACCGCCCACGATCGCTCCGTTGAGATAACAAGCGCCATACTCCCTCGCGTAGACACCGCCCACTTGCAGTCCAGCGATATTACCGGGCTCCGGTAGAACCGGATAAAGGGCAACCAATTGCGATTCAGGTTGGACGTGGAAGTTTGACGGCGACCGGAAATATTCCCAGAGAACGCTTGTGTTCGGATCATAGGTGAGAAGAAAGGAGGCGAATACGAACATCCGCACATCCACAGACGTCGAGGCGTCGGAGGTATCGTTACTGTAGCAGAGCATGGTCTTACGTTGTAACGCCATTTCGATTTCCGAATTTTCGGTTGCGTTCCAAACCGCTGGTCCTACCTTGGGTGATGAGCCGCTCTGAGAATAGCATGTTTCCATCATTCCGCCCACAGACACCGAATTTAAATTGATGGAGTTACTTATTCCGTACCCTGGCGAAAGAATTGCGAGGCCGTTATAGATGACCGGATAGCTAAGCGACGCAATCTCAAACTGGTTTTGAGCAAGCCAGACCGCGTCGGAATCGCCGCACGGTCTAGCCGTCGTCGCATAAAGATCGTCAGCATTGTCATCAAAGATAGCGTCGAAATGTCCCTGGCTGGCTGCCGAACTGACGAGATTCTTCCACAGAGTCGACAGGTGACCCGAGACTGGGTCCATCAGGAAAATTCCGGGATTGTAATTGTCGGTGATTCTCGCACCTCCACAGTCATGTTCGAACGTCGACTGATCGCTCGTATACATGGGGTCTCCCGGGGCTTCGCGGTTAGGGTTTGTATATAGCATGGTCTTAATTCCGGTAGAGGCTACCGAATTTGCATCGGCGGTATCGACCTCTGCCCACGTCAACGAAGATGAATAGCTTGACCACGGAAAGGTGCTCGAACCGTACGCGCCGCCCAAATAGTCCCCCGTAAGTACATGTTTAATCGCTGTTGTCCGAGGAAATCCGCTTGGAGTGGCGGTCGGGGTGGGCGTGGGGCTTGGCGCCACGGTCGGCGTGGGTGTTGGACTTGGCGTTGGGCTGGGTCTCGGAGTCGGGCTGGGATTGGGAGTATGACTGGCGCTCGGTGTCGGCGAGCTACTGGGGTTGGGGCTAGCTATCGGACTGCCAGAGCCCGAGGGTGTTGGACTTGGATGACCGCTCGGGTTAGGCGACGCTGAAGCGTTGCTTGCGACCGGCGAAGGTATGATGCGTGAAATAGTTGCTGGATTTGGAGCTACGCCGGAGCCGCCTCCTCCGCATGCCGTCAACGTCAAGCTCAAACAAGCAATTAACATTGCAGCCCAAGATGCTATTAACTTGATTCCCATTTTTGCCCACTCACTTACGTGCGTTAATCAGCAAAGCAAATGCGCTCATTGCTTTACGCGTCTCAAGCATCATATGGGCTATGGGACTCTTACGCTGTGAGAATCCTCACGCAATAAAAATGGTGACGCTGACCGTCACAATGCCGGTGCGACTTAGGTCTTGGAGACTGGCGAGCCTATTTGAATACGTCCCGAACGATCGGCTACAATATCTGACAAGGCATCCATGACGCGCTGCGCCTGCGCGTCGGTCAGCGATGGGTAAAGCGGCAAAGATACAAGCTGTTTCCACACCCTGTCAGTCGTCGGGAGCGGGGCGCGCCGTGCGTTCCGGTAGGCCGAAAACAAGTGGGTCGGGATGTAGTGAACGCTTGTGCCGATATCCCTTTTGTTCAATTCCTCGATAAGATCATCGCGTGTGATACCGGTTTCATTTTCGTCGACCATGACGACGAACATACACCAGCTATGCCTCGAGGGTGGGGTCACCTCGCCGCCGGCCACTCTTACGCCTCGAATGTCAGCTACTCTCAACCTAAAATAATCAGCGATTTCACCACGCCTGCGCTGAAACGCTTCGAGTTTCTTCAACTGCTCGAGAGCGATGACCGCCGCGATATCCGGCATGTTGTATTTGTAGCCGGTTGCCACCACATCATATTGCCATTTGCCGCCGTGCGTGTAACGTTTCCACGCGTCGCGATCCATCCCGTGCAGCGCGAGGACGCGTGCCTTCTCCATGATTTCGTCGCTATTCGTTACGAGCATGCCGCCTTCTGCGGACGTGATATTTTTCGTCGCGTAGAAGCTGTACGTCGCCGCCGTCGACCTCGCTCCTGACCATTCGCCATTGATGAGGGTGCCGGCCGCATGGGCTGCATCTTCAATGACTAGTATTTTGTTTTTTTGAGCGTACTGGACGATATCATCGATGGCCGCTGGGCCGCCTCCGTAGTGCATGGGAATAATCGCCTTGGTACGGTCTGAGACAGCGGCAGCTATTGTTTCAACCGTAGCACATAGCGTCACAGGGTCAACATCGCAAAAAACCGGCGTACCGCCCAAATGGCGAACGCATTGCGCCGCAGCCACGAAACTCAACGATGGCATCACTACTTCATCGCCAGGTCCGACCTGTATTGCCTCAAGGGCGACGTGTAATGCCGCAGTACAGCTGTTCAGCGCTATTGCGTGCTTAACTCCACAAGCCGCGGCGAATTCATTCTCGAGCGCTTTCGTCTTCGGACCGGTGGTCAGCCAGCCGTTTTCAAGCGATCTGACAACCGCATCAATCTCCTCGCGCCCGATCGCTGGCCGAAAATACGGAATGGGGTCAATTGACATTTGTGAGATTCCTCGGTTGGCCCGTTGGGTGGTCGTCAACGAAAACTAATCTGGGCTCCAATTTGTTCAAGCCGCTTCTAAGAACTGGTCCTGAGTTTCTTGCAACGCTTGGTTTCGCCATCGAACGTGCAAGGGCCGCAAGACTGAACGTCAACCAGGTGTATTTGATGTACATGATATCGCCGAACATTGCAGACGCAAACAGCCCTATTGTCGCGCCTTCCAGTGCGATTCTCAAATCGTAAAACCGGTTGGGCGGCAGAATATCCGACATCAAGCGGAATTGCGCGTACCACGCTCCGAGCATTAGGGCCAGCCCAAAAATCCCCAGTTCGGTGATGCTCCCCAATAATAAGTTATGGGATGCGCGATGCCAATGCGTGTAAAGCGGTTGAAAGACAGAAAGGAATGCTTGGTCAAACGCTGTTGGGAAACCACCAATACCGGCGCCAAATAACCAATGCTGTTTGACTGCTTCCAAACCTACATGCCAGATGTCTATGCGTCCGCTGCCGCCGGTATCGTTTGCCTGACTAAAGCGGGTCCAGATGGCGGTATTTTCGAGAAAACTAATCAATACCGCGACTATTCCGCAAATAGCAATCTGTAGTTTGTAGCGAGTTTTCCAGAAAAAATATAAGAGCATGAGTGCCAGCGCAAAAAACCCAGCTCGCGATGCTCCAAAATAGATGCCGCTTATCAGCAAGAGTGCGAGGAGTGCCAGCGTAAGCTTTGAGAACGACAATCGAGCCCGAAATGTTGCCATTGCCACTATCGCTACCGGCAGCATGAGACTTGCGGCAAAATGATTCGGTGAAATTAGTCCTTGATCGCTCTGTATGAACAGTCGTTCATTTTGCAAACCAACTCCGCTGTGAAACAGATAAGCGCCATAGGCCGCGGCGACGACCCCGCCGAATATGATCGCTCCAACGAGTACGCGAAAATCCGCTTCTCTAACGGGGAATACTGATACAACGCAATAGAGCAAGAATAGTTGGATGAAAGTTATGTATAACGGTAACGCTTCGGTAAGATCGAGTGCCCAAAACAGCGTACAACCCATCCAAATGGCCAGAGCGCCCCAAACCAAAAGGGCCTTCCCAGGTTGCATATAGCTTTTGAAGCGGACGATCCAAAGCAGCAGCGCCGCCCCTGAAAGGATGGCGAGTAGTTTTGTTATCGTTCCAAATTGAGCAAAATTAAGAATCGCATCAAATGGAATAAGTGCTGCGTAAACTGCTAACGGAAATATGATCGGGCGGGCAAGTGCAACATAGGTTAGAATAGGGGCCACGATGAGCGCAACCGCCATAGCGGCAGCCGTTTTGGAGCCTGCATTCAGTAATGATGCGGCTGCTGCGATCAAACCCAGATAGCACAGACCGCCGGCTACCAGCAGTGCCGCTCTTTTATAGTTAAACGACCGGGGCGTGGATTTGTATTCGATCATGCTAACCTACTCGATATTCTAGGGACGCCTCTTCTAGGCGGCGAGCAATTTGAGCTTTGATAGATGAAATGTGGAAATTTGCTCTTACATACGACATCCCGGTTTGGTTCAGCCCTAACTCGCCGGCGTTGTGCTTGTCGCGCAGCATAATCAGATGGGCTTCGAGTTCCTCTTGGTTTTTGGCTTGCAGCACTCCGGTAAAGGGATAGATCCAGATAACGTATCTTCCATAATTAAGTGCTTCAGTCACCATGTTCGACAAACCGTCGTGCTTGGTAAGCCTTATCAGCACATGGCATTTCCCGTAAATGGCCTGCATATCGCGTTGCCATCCAACAAAAAGCATGTTTGCTGGTGGGGTTTTATCAAGCCCGTGCCCGCCAACGCACAGGAAAGTAACGTCGGGAATCTTTTGGGCTATTCGAGCAATGGCACCGCCCCCGTAAAATTCGTAGCTTCCGCCGGTCGGATTGTGCGCGTCCACTTCAGGCAGATACACTAAAGCGTGGAGACGTCCTTGAGGTAGCGGCGGAACATTCACATCGAGGACTGCATTGGGTGGAACATAAGTAGAGTGAATACCGACCGACTCGAGCTCTTCTACCAGCCAGGGTGCGACGGCCCAATGTTTAACCAAGCCAGGTTGTCCATCCATTCGAGCGATGCCATTGGGGCGAGTCGTTACCTGAAGCACATCCGTGCCAGCCCAGTGGAGAACCACGGGCCGGCGAAATTTTCGGCATGCCTGAAGGAGTTGAGGGTAAACGACCGGACCGCCTATTTGATAAACGATGTCATTGAAAGGCACGCTCGCCACTGCTTTTAGTAGCGCGATGCGATCATCTATCCTTGATTTCGGAGCCCCGGTGTTGACCAAACGCACACGCCAGCCGCTTGCTCTTAACGTTGATGCCGCTCTCGCCGCAAAAATCGGCAACCCACACACAAGGGCGCGTTTTCCAGCTTGCGGGCCCGAGTGTGATCGGATGGCCTCGTCTAATCCCAAACGTATCCGTTTGGCGACGCTTCGTGCATCGAAGGTTTCCGCGACGTATGTGCGCCCCGCAGCATTCAACGGGAGATTGCCTTCGAATTGCTGGCGTCGCAATGCGGTTAAGCCGTGAATTATTTCTGACTCATGCGTAATAGTTGTGACCCCGGGCAGTTCGTAATTCCAGAAGACATGTCGGCCCTGACCGAGGGCCTCCGCCACCATAAATGATAAGCCATCATGATTCGCGAGCCGCACAAAGCAGTGACAACGAGCGTACACGGTCTCCATATCAGGAATCCAACCCAAAAACGTGACATTCGGTGGAGCCTTCTTATTTTTTCCGCGTCCGCCGACCACAAGGAATTGCACGTCAGGCAATTGCCGAGCGACTGCCATCATCGTGGGTCCGCCATAAAAGTCGAAGCGCTCGTCAGGCAAGTATAGGAGTACCGTGAGCGGGCCGCCCGGCATAGGCGTTGGACAAGCGTCCGGTACCGCGCACAACGGCAAAACCGTAGACTTGATGCCGACGACTTTGAGTTCATCGGCTAACCACGGAGCATCTACCCAATGTATTAACGACCCTGTTCTGTCTTGGAGTCTTACCTCTTCGCCGACCGTCCGCATTGCCTGCAGCACGTCAGATCCGACCCAATGGAGAATTATGGGCTTACCCAATGCTTTGGCAGCATGCAACAAATAGGGGACCACGATCGGGCCGCCGATTTGATAGACGGCGTCGTAACTTGGCAGATGGCGAAGCATTCCTAACGATCTAAGCTGGCGCTTTACTTTCGTTTTAGGCGATTCGGTATTCACGGCGCGCGCCCGCCAAACGTTGTTCTCAATCAACTGGGCAGTTTTCTCAATGAAGAGTGGAATGCCGGTGATGAGTACCTTTCGCCTCCCAAGTTTACCGAATATCATTTTGTATGAGCTGGAACTTTTTCCAGAAAACCGCTTTTGTTGTTCGGCTCAGCGAGCTGCGTTTTGGTCAAGGCTTCCACGATGTATTCCGCTGCTTTGCCACTGCCGTAGAAAGACGGATGAGCTTCATTGCCCATAACCCGCCCTGCGGCGTGCTCTATCAGATCTGGATTTGCCCCCACGAGGACGTTCCAATTGTTCTCTAACGTTTCGATCCATTCGGTTTCATCGCGCAGCGTAACACACGGAACGCGCAGTTCGTACGCCTCCTTCTGCATGCCACCTGAATCCGTTAGAATCACTCTCGCGTCACGTTGCAACTCCAGCATTTCATGATACGCCAATGGCTCGCAGGCGATTACGTTGTCGCCGGCATCGCCGATTCCGAAGCGTTCGGCTAATGGTTGCGTCCGCGGATGAATTGGAAACACCACCGGGATCTTCAGCCTACGTAGACCCTGCACGATTCGTCCAAACGCAGAAGGATCATCAGTATTTGCGGCGCGGTGCACGGTAGCGACCGCGTATTCCCCTTTGCGCACGCCTAGCCGTCGAAGTGTCGGCGCCGCCACGGGGAGCGCCACGACAGTCTTGGCCAACAAGTCAACCATTAAATCGCCCACGACGACGACGTTCTTATGAATACCCTCAAGCGCCAACTGGTTGAGCGCTCTCTCATTTGGTACGAAATGGAGATCCGCGAGATGGTCGGCCACGATGCGGTTTATCTCTTCCGGCATTTTCCTGTTGAAGGATCTCAAGCCAGCTTCGATATGCGCCAAGGGCGCGACCAGTTTGGCGGCTACTATGGCTGCGGCTAACGTCGTGTTCGTGTCCCCGTAGACCAGAATCCAGTCGGGCTTCTGCGATTCGATAAGCGGCTCGAGCCTTTTCATTATTTCGCCGGTTTGAATGGCGTGAGAAGCCGACCGTACGTCGAGGTTATAATCGGGTTCGCGTAAATCCAACGACTTAAAGAACGCCCCGGACATTCCGTAGTCATAGTGCTGGCCCGTGTGAATGAGGACTTCATCACATCCACGCCGCTTCAATTCCGCGCTTACAAGCGCAGCCTTAATGAACTGCGGTCGCGCGCCGACGATATTGAAAACTTTCATGCCGATACCGAGCTCTTGAGAACAGCGTTCAACGCACGCACCACTTCGTTCTGCATGTCAAACGTCAACTCGGGGTACATAGGCACGGATAGCACCTCAGCAGCCGCCTTTTCGCTATGAACGTATCGGTTCGAGCTTTGTAGAGACAGATTTTCGTGAACCTTCTGAAGATGAAGCGGTATCGGATAATAAACCATGGTCTGCACACCTTGCGCAGTGAGGTCCGCTCGTACCTTATCACGGTCTTCCACCCGAACGGTGTACTGATGATAGACGTGTCGCACTCCCGGCGTTTCAACAGGAAGATTAAGGGCTGGACAGGAGGCTAGCAGATCGCTATAGCGATGAGCGAGAGCTCGCCGCCGCTCGATCCACTTATCCAAGTGCGGTAGTTTTACTCGGAGAACTGCTGCCTGAATCTCGTCTAACCGGCTATTGACGCCAAGCTGCTCGTGGTAATATTTCTTTTGACCGCCGTGCACCCGTAAACTTCTCAGGCGGGCTGCAAGAGCGGCATCCTTCGCGATGGCCAGGCCTCCGTCGCCATACGCACCAAGATTTTTGGAAGGGAAGAAACTGAAGCATCCAATTTCACCGAAAGTGCCCACCTTGCGGCCGTTGATTTCGGCACCGATCGCTTGCGCACAGTCTTCAACGACCGCCAGCTTGTTATCGCGTGCGATCCGCGATAGCTCCTCCATCGCAACCGGAGCGCCATACAAATGCACCGGCATGATCGCTTTGGTTCTGGGCGTGATTGCCGCTTCGATTAACCGGTTGTCGATATTGTATGTCGCCGGATCGATGTCGACGAACACAGGCGTTGCACCGACAATTCCGATGGCTTCAGTCGTGGCGGCGAACGTAAAAGGGCTCGTTATCACCTCGTCGCCTGGTCCGATATCCAGCGCACGTAGGGCTAGATGAAGCGCATCGGTCCCCGAGTTGAGAGAAATTGCGTGGTCGGTTTCCAAATACTCCGCGATTTCGCTTTCGAAGGCTGCCACATTCGGCCCCATGATAAATATGCCGCTCTCCAGTACGGCTTGGATCGCTGAATCCATCTCAGCTTTCAAGTTCCTATATTGTTCTGTCAAATCTAAAATGGGGATCATATTTTTTCAGCTCTTGCAATCGACTGCCCGCGCTTTATCCAGGCTCGGCCACATTCGCAACGAGCTGCGTCAGCTGTAAGCTGAAGCCGCTCGCCACATTCACAAGCGTAGCCATGAATTTTGGCTGGATTTCCGTAGACGACGCAATGACTCGGCACATCCTTGGTGACAACCGAACCCGCCCCGATCAGGGCGAATTCACCGATCGTGTTGCCACATACTATGGTGGCGTTAGCCCCGATGCTTGCGCCTCGCTTGACGAGAGTCCGAGCGTAGTCAGTCGGTTTGTTTCTAGGAAAGCCCGAACGTGGAGTGTTCACATTTGTAAAGACCATGCTTGGACCGCAGAAGACGTCATCCTCAAGCTCGCAGCCTTCGTAAACAGAAACGTTGTTTTGGATCTTGACATTGTTGCCGATCTTGACCCGCGAGGCAATAAAAACGTTCTGACCGATCTGACATCCGGATCCTATCGATGCCAACGGCATGACGTGAGAAAAATGCCAGATCTTTGTGCCGGCGCCGATCTCGCACGGTTGTTCAATGTAAGCCGACTCGTGCGCGAACCAGCTTTTGACGTCATTCACTGAGCACCGGCATCCTCAAGTCTGTAGACTTTGAAAAAGCGGCCCTGTCCGCCATTGCCAGGGCTTTGAGCACTGCCACGCCCTCTCGGCCGTCCGTCTCTGCCGGCCGACCGCTGGTTACCGAATCCAAAAAGGCAGCAATCTCTGCGTGCAAAGGCTCGTGCTGGACGACATCAATGGCCACCGGAGGTTGTTTCCAGGTTTTCTGGGATGAGGCGTCGTCTTTGCCGCAAGGCGTAAGGGTGAGCGAACTTCCGGTCCTCGAATCCTCCAAAGTCAAGAGGCCCTTCGAGCCGAAAATATCGAGTCTCGCAGACTTGTTAGGATCCAGCCAACACACCTCAATATGCGCGCTGCGGCCCCTTGAAAAACGAAAGTCCGCGTAAGCGGCGTCTGCTACTCTCGATTCGCCAGTGCTGCTGCGTGCCGAGCCAACGGCTTGCGGTTCTTCTCCCATCACGGCTAACATCACGGCGACGTCATGAGGAGCAAAGCTCCACCAAACGTCTTCATGATCGCGCAGCTTGCCAAGGCTCAATCTACGTGAGCGCAGATGCCAGACTTCTCCGATCACCTGTTCGGCAAGCAGGCTGCGCATTTTCTTGATCGCGGCATGATACAACAGCACATGCCCGACAAATAACTGTACTTTTGCTTTTTCCGCTGCTTGACACACGAGCTCACCGGTGGCAACGTCGAGAGCCAGGGGTTTCTCCACGAACACGTGTTTATGAGCTGCTATGGCTTGCAGCGCCATTGGCGCATGAAGTTGTGCCGGCGCCGCGATTACGACGGCATTTGCGTCGCTTGCGAGAAATTGTTCGAAGTCGCTAAACAGCTTAGCGCTTGGATATGAACTGCCGATCGATTGCAGCGCCTCACTATTGATGTCGCAAACGCTATGGAGTACACCCAACTCCGCACAATTGCGAATGAGGTTTGGTCCCCAATAGCCAGCTCCGACGACGCCGATTTTGATTCGGTCGCCCATCATAGCAAGATTACATTGCTACGGTTCGACGAAACGTGCTTCGTTGCGTTACGCGTATCAACAATGACTTTTGCATGCCGCACGACCATGTCCCAATCTGTTTGGCTATGATCCGTCGTAATGACAACGCAATCAGCGTCGGAAATTGCACGAGGGTTGAGCGGAATTGAGTGGTGTACGGCGCCCTGCTGGTCTTGAAAACTTGGCACGAACGGATCATGATAATCGGCCGTGGCTCCAGAAAGCGTCAACAATTCGAGAATTTTCAAGGCTGGTGACTCACGCCAGTCAGGAATATCTTTCTTGTAGGACATGCCGAGCATGAGTATCTTCGAACCCTTGAGGGCTTGTCCGCGATCGTTGAGCGTGCGAGCTACTTTGTCTCGAACGAAGTAAGGCATGGACGCATTGATCTCGCCCGCAAGCTCTATGAATCTGGTGTGGAAGTCGTACTGGCGCGCTTTCCACGCGAGATAGAACGGATCCAAGGGAATGCAATGTCCGCCGACGCCGGGCCCGGGATTGAACCGCATGATCCCAAAGGGCTTCGTGCCCGCCGCATCCATGACTTCCCAAATATCGATCCCCATCCGGTCGCACAGCAGCGCCATCTCATTGACGAGCGCGATATTGACCGCCCTAAAGGTATTTTCGAATACCTTCGTGATTTCGGCCACCCGCGGGCTTGAAACTTTCAGTACGTTGACGATGGTTTTGGAGTAAAATGCGGCTGCGATGTCGAGGCAGTTAGCGGTGACGCCGCTGACGATCTTATTGGTATTCTGCGTCGTATAGCGTTTATTGCCGGGATCGACTCTCTCTGGTGAGTACGCCAGAAAATAGTCTTTCCCGACGACGAGCCCCGTGGCGGCGAAGTAGGGTAACAAAACTTCCTCAGTCGTGCCAGGGTAGGTTGTGCTTTCCAAACATATCAGCTGACCGGGGCGAAGGCGGTGAGCGATCTCGGCACCGACTGAGCGGATGTAGGAAATATCCGGGTCCTTGTTCACAGTGAGCGGGGTCGGAACGCAAACAACTATGACATCGCAATTGCCCAAAGTTGAAAAGTCGGTCGTTGCTGACAGCCGCTCCGTGGCCACCATCTTGGAAAGCTCGTCGTCAATGACGTCCCGGATATAATTACAACCCTGGTTGATCTGTGCAACACGTATTGCATTTCGGTCGTAGCCAAATACCCTGTAACCGACTTTCGCCTTCTCGACAGCTAAAGGCAGACCTACATAACCGATGCCCACCACACCGACGACGGCCGTGGAGTCCTCGATTTTCTGTCGCAAATCCGGCGCTTGATCGCTCAGCCCGGGGTTTGATGCGGTTATTTGCATTGACAATAGCCTAATTGATCGCCGCAGGTTGGACTGGGTTGGCGTTTGACGCCCCATCGACTCCAGCCAACCGTTCGCTCTTACGTCGATGCCCATTTGCTGGCACGCTTACGGGTCCGTTGGCGGCTGCCGCATCCTCGAGGGTATCCAAAGAGGCGAACTCAGACGGTTTTACCACCTCTCCTCCCACGATGTGCGTGCCGGGCTGGAACGACGGAACAAAATTGCGCAGAACATCCACGATGAGCAGCGCGTCGCTCGTCTTTATGCCGAGTTCCAACGCGTGCAGTCCCAACGCGAGAGTTTCGTAAGGGACGCGCTCCTGTTGGGCGATAAAAAGACGCTCGTGGCTCGTCGTTGAGAGACCTTCATGACTCGTCAAGATCTCCTCAAACAATTTCTCGCCCGGTCGAATGCCGGTTTCTATGATGCTGATGTCGCGGTACGGTGTGAGGCCGGACAGCGTTATGAGCGTTTCAGCCAACCGTAAGATGTTCACCGGTTTGCCCATATCGAGGACCAAAACTTGACCGTCTCGGCCGATTGCCATCGCTTCGAGCACCAAGGACACTGCTTCTGGTATGGTCATAAAGTAGCGTTGCATATCTCTATGGGTGATCGTGATCGGGCCGCCGCACTCTATTTGACGCTTGAATATGGGGATTACGCTACCCCGGCTTTCCAGCACGTTGCCGAAGCGCACCGTGACGAACTCGGTACCCGTTTGGTTTACGAAAGACTGCGAGATTATCTCAGACATCCGCTTCGTCACACCCATGACGCTTGTCGGATTGACGGCCTTGTCCGTTGAAAGCAACACAAACTTCGCGACACCAGCAGCGGCCGCCGCCAGCGCGACTACATGCGTCCCTAAAATGTTATTCCGGACTGCTTCACAGACGTTGGATTCGACGATCGGGACGTGCTTGTGCGCGGCCGCGTGAAAGACGATGTGAGGCCGGCACTCTGAAAATACGTTCCGAATTCGCGCAGCGTCGGCCACGTCGGCCAAGATGATGCGCGTTCTCGTGAAACCGTGCTTTAGCTTCAGTTCCTCATCTATCGCGAAGAGGCTGTTCTCGCCGTGCCCCAGCAACAACAGTGATTGTGGGTTGAGCGCGGCTATCTGACGGCATAACTCGCTACCGATCGAACCACCGGCACCCGTGACGAGAATGATTCGATTTTCGACGTGCGGAGCAATTGTCGCAAGATCGACCTTGACGGGATCGCGAGGGAGAAGATCCTCGGGGTGGACGGAACGTATGCGCGAGACCTTGACGCCGTCGTTCAGTAATTCAAGGACGCCTGGCATGATCTTCACAGCCGGCGCTTTGCCATCCGCGCCCCTTGCTTGGATGCATGCGCTCATTGTGCGTTTCACCAAGGGCGCAGGAGCTGAAGGAATGGCGATGATAACCGATCCGATGTTTTGTTCAGCTATTAGTTTAGGGAGATCGTCAATCTTTCCGAGCACCCGCCGGCCGGCAACCCGCGTTGCCAGTTTTTGCTCGTCCACGCAACCGACGACGTTGAATAGGAAGTCGGGATTTTCGTCTAGCACGCGGATCAACGAAGCCGCTGCTTTGCCTGTGCCGACCACGATCGCCCGCTGCGAGTGTTTATTCGCGCGCCGGTTAGATCCGTAGGCCCAGGTGACGAAGATTTTCAAGACCAAGGTGAGCACTATTGTGAATGATGCCGCGACCAATATAACGGACAGGGGCACGTTCAGGCCTGCCATCTTTAAATAACTCGCGGACGACAACACCAAACTTGCAACGGCGACTGAGAGAAAGATCCGGATCAGGCTTTCTCGGTTGATCGGCTCGAACAGCCAACGGACGCCATTGATGCCGAGTTGGAAAGCTGAAAAGGTGCCACCTAATATTGCGGCAATCACAAGCAAGGGTGCCGCTGCCGGCATCGCATTCTGACCCACCGCATCAACCACGAGGGCCAGAACACAACCAGCGTAAATGCACGCAACCTGCAGTACGGCGGGAATCAGAAGATTCCGAAAGGACATACTGCTGCCAGTGCGCTGGCGCTCAGTTGTTTTTGGCATCTCTATCTTCAATTCAATTCTCTTTAAACGACTTCTTCGGACTCGTGCGGCAGCGAGATAGGGCTTTCGTCTGCAAGGTAATAGGCCCGGTATCCATTCGTTGGTGTTACTCTATTTAGCACGACTCCGATTAAGTTCACATTATGCAGTGAGTTGAGACGCTGCAGCGCAGCCTTTGTCGAGGGCATATCCGTCACGCCGGCAGAAACCACAAGCACTGTGCCATCGACTGCCGACCCAATAATCGCCGCATCGAAAACTGGCAAGAGGGCCGGTGTGTCAAAAACGATCGCCCGATATTCTTTCAGCAATTCGGTTATCAACTGATTGAAGCGAGCGCTTTGAATCAGCTTAATTGGATTCGGTACCTTCCCTCCACTCGATAACAGATAAAGTCCATCGAATTTAGTGCTCTTGATCACATCTCCGAGCGCGCCGGCGCCCACAAGATAGTCGGACAGACCGCGCTCATTTTCCATGCCCAGCTTGGTATGCAGTGACGGTTTCCGTAAATCGGCATCTACCAGCAATACCTTGGGTTCCATCTCGGCCATAGCTATGGCGGTGCTCAATGCCACCGTTGATTTACCGTCGCCTTGATGAGGACTTGTAATTGCGAGGGTTCGCAACGGCTTATCAGATGAGTAGCGAAGCGCCGTCACTAACTGCAAAAACGATTCGACGGTCAGCGCCCGCAACCAGGGCAAGCCATGGGGTGTCTTGGTGGTCAATTGCGGTACGCTCGCCAAAAGTGGTAGAGCCAGGGCTCTTTGCACGTCTTGTTCGTCTTTGAATGTATTGTCGAAGAAATCTACCAAGAACACGCCGCTGATCGCGAGCACGAGCCCCAGAATAAAACCGAGCAGCAAGTTCAGCGGCAGGTTCGGTTTTACCGTCTCATCTCCGGGCCGCGCCAATTGAGTGATTGCGATGTCGCTCAGAGAAGCGGTCTTTGCAACGGTCGCGTCATTGTACTTGTTCTGCAACGCCGTATAGACGTCTTCGGCAAGCGTGGCTTTTCTTTGAAGATCGGCCAATTGGAATGTCTCTCGCGGCAGATTTTGCGCCGAACCCGGAGAGCCCATTTGTGATCGTAATGTGGCAAGCTGAGATTGGTCGCTTGCAATTTGCGACCGTAAGGTTGCGGCTGTTTGACTCAACTGCTGATACACAGGGTTTGGAACGATGTTGTTTCCAGACACGATAGAGGCGGGTTGAGATTGGATTTCTCGCTGAATCTGAGCCTTTTGTTCCTCGAGCGCCACAACGGTCGGGTGCTGTTCGGTGAATTGTTTTCGGGCTGATTCCAATTGCACGTTGATCTGCGCCAGCTGAATCTGCAATTGCGCGACGACAGGGTTCTGATTGATATTAGATGAGCCATTAATCGTGGGGCTGAGTGACGTCATCTGCCCCGTGACGTTGGCTAACTGGGCTTGCGCCTGTTGCTGATCAACTTGCGCTTGGGCGAACCTTTGCTGAGCGGCTGCCACCGAGCTTCCCGCGCCCTGCCCCGTGCCGCCTATGTAAACGTTAGGATGGCTTGCTTGAAATTGCGCTAGCTTGCCGTCCGCGGCGTGCATGGCGGCTTCGGCTACCGGCATCTGCTTGGAAAGGAAGTCTAAAGCCGATCCTGCCTGGCTGGCAATGAGCTCTCGCTCTCTGTTGACAAAGACGGTTGCAAATTCATTTGCAATTTTAGAAGCAGTGTCGCGGTTGCTCCATGTTGCGGAAAGCGCTATGACAGCGGTGTTGGTGATGGGTTTTATTGAGATGTACTTGTCCAGCAGCGTCTTACCGCTGATCTTCAAGTGAAGGTCGCGCTCCACTTGGGCGGCGATAGGATTTTCCTGGAGCAGTTCGGCGTATGTTTCAGCGGTATGAGTTGTGCTTGCCGCTATGAGGGCGTTAAGCATTGGAAGGCTCGTGTCGCCTTGCCGCGCGGGCGTCGACAGGTTGGAGCTCCCTGCGATCATCTTGGTTGTTGCGGTGTACGTCTTGGGCGCGAGCAACGTCCAGATAACCACTGCTCCTAAGAACGTGAGGAATATCGAATAGAACACGCGGCGGCGGCGCCAGAATGTTCCGACGATTGAGGCAAAATCAGTCGGCTTCGCCGATTCTGAATAAACCGGTGGAGCTCCGGAGGGGAGTTGGTACATGTGCTCCGATTGCAACGAGGGACCGTAGTACATTGTCGAAATTTCCTTAAGGTGTGGGTTCGGCGCCGCATGGGCTGCTGCCGCACGCCGCCGGGCGCGTCGAATCGATACTGTTCTTGACGTTCGTGAGGTCGGTTGAGATCTTGGCGTTGGTTATCTGTGTAGGGTTCCAAGAGGGACTGCCTGGGAACAGCGTTCTATTCGCGACACTCTCAGTTACGATATCGTTCAGGAGCGTCGTTTCTTGAGCATTCGGCGCAGATTGCAGATGTTGCACCCACGCGGTGACAGCAATGAAATCCCAGTTATCGAATGCGGTCGAGCCGACTGGGCTATTTTGAAAGACGTAGAGCGCGGCGGCAGCCGAATACGCGTCGCTCATATTGCTCGGCTCGAGGTAGTGGTTGTGCCCCGGAATGCTGCCCAAGAATTGAAGAGTCCACCCCTCGGCCCCCGCGGCGGACTTCGCGACTACTACGTAGTTGCGGCCGGGCACCGTGGTATACGTCGGTGCTGGCGCGGCCGGCGTTGCGGTGGAAGTCGGCAGCACCGTGAAGTTTCCGCTTCCGTCCGTTGTGGTCACGCCTGCTTGGGCGCTGCAGCCGCATGAAAAGACGACACTCGCGCCGGCAGCCGCGCTATATGTTGCGTTCGCCGGATTCGTTCCGAACGTGACGACGTTGAGCGTGCCTATCATGGCTGAAGTTGCCTGCGGCGATGGCGACACCGTGGGTGAGGGGTTAGGGCCAGGGCCGGGAAGCGCGCCACCGCCACCACCGCACGCTGCGATGAGGGCGGCGGATGCGAATGCGCCGGATAGTGCGAGTAGCTGTTTGTACTTTACCATTTCCTAATTAAGCTCCAATCATCCGTGATTAATGGTGTAACAGTAGTAGCCGCAAGGTATAGAGCAGCGTCGCGCCGGCCGTCAGCGAACCCGCCGAGCCCTTTTTCGACTGGGGCACGTACACGACGTCGCCCTTTTGCATGACGAGGTCCTTAGAGAGATCGCCTTGTTGCAACTTTTCGTACAAGTTTACGTCGAAGTTTTGTACTTGCCCGTTTGCTGAATTGCGCGTCACGTGTATATGGTTGAGATCCGAGCTGGCATTTGGGCCGTTACCGGCCTTAGCAATTGCCATGGACAATCTGTCGCCCTCATAAAGCTGGATCTCACCGGGATGATCCACGTTGCCGAGCACTTCGACTGTGATCACCGTCGGCGACGGAATGTACACGATCGAGCTGTCCTGGACGGCGAGGTTTTGCGATGTGTCGCCATCGTGGAGCAGCTTTTGTAAAGACACCGTCGTCGCGGCGCCAGTTGAACCACCAACGCGTGCATCCGGATACGGGCCGTCGGTCGGCCCTATGCCTCCGGCTGCGGCAATCGCATCGGTGACGTGGCTATTCGGCGGCAACTGGTACTTGCCGGGTGTTTTGACGTTTCCCAGCACCAACACCGTGAGCTGGCCTTCCTGGGTTACAGAAACCGTCACCACCGGGTGTTTGACGAACTTCTGCAGAGAACGCGTGATCTTTTGTGCAGCTTGATCAGGGGTCAGACCACCGACGTGAACCGGGCCGACGAGCGGCATCGAGATATCGCCATTCGGCAACACGGTGACCGTTTGCGTCAATGATGCATCCCCATAGACGACGACGTTGAGCTGATCGCTGCCGTGGATGATGTAGCCTGCGGACGAATCTGCCCGCGCCGCGCCGGCCATGCCAGCAAAAACTAAAATCGCCGCGAGCGCAAATGCAACACCGTTTGCAAGTTTCTTTGAAAGATGTTTATCGAATTCCATAGTCATCTAGCTTTCATCAATTCTTTGAAATGTCACCGGCTTTTGCAACGAAGGAAGGCTCTGGGACGTGCTTGTTGTTACGCCCTGCGCTGCCGCGTATGATCGATTTTGCCAGCAGCCGTCCACCCAAGGTAGGATCGACGTAGGCCTCGCCGGCCGAGATCGTTTCAAGCGCAGCAATGAGCATGTTCAATGAAGCTGCCGTGCTGACCGCGCCGCGACAGCCCGAGGCTATCGCTTCGCGAGCACGCTCGAGTCTGTCGACTGCCACGAGCGCGCAGACCGGCATCTCCGGCATTGTTTGCCTTACTTGCCGTAATGTCGCCATGGGATCGTGGATCTGCATATCGAGCGCGATGAGCAAACCTGTCAACGGTGTTTCAGTTAGGAACCGCAGCCCATTGAGCTGATGCCCACAACTTTGCACAACGGAAATTAATCCGCTTGCCTCCAGCACGCTAACCAGTGCTTCCCTGAACAAAAGCTGGTCATCGATATAGGCAACGCGCACGCGCCCATCAATGTTTCCTGAACTTGCGGTCATATCGACATTGTATCCGCAAAGGAAGCGTCACAGTAGAACGTTACCGCCCGCGTAAGCAGGGTAAACGGCCCGACGCGACCTTCCAGTTTAGGACCAGGGTCCTACCACGGGGAGCGGGGCTTTGCCGTTTCCGGCAATTGGACTCACACTTCGCCGGCTAGCTCGCGGTCTTCCATCTCTGCGCTGGCCTCGTCATATGCTTGGCGCAAAGCGAGCAAAGCCTGATGACGGTGCGCGTCTTGTTCCGGCGGCGGCACATCCGCGCCGATGTCGCCTGTTTCAAAGACGCCATATTTTTTTTCGAGCGCTTCCACAAAAGCATCGATATCCACGCGTACTTCATCGGCTTCCTTTAGATAGCGCTGCAGCTCGGATGTAGGCGAATGTTCCACCGCTGCGACTCGCTCCGCGTCATCCGATACCGTAAACTTTTTCCAACGTGCGACGAGCGGATCAACGCGGTCCCAGGCTTGTTCCGTCATGCTCCTTACCGTGTGGCTAAGTATTGTCTGCGCAGCTGGTCCAGCAGCACTGCGGCAAGAATCACCGCCCCGAGGACGACTTCCTGCGCGTAGGACTGGATGCTCAACAGGTTCATCAGATTATACAACATTCCGATGAGGAGCGCGCCCACAAATGTACCGCCGATGGAACCTCGTCCACCCATGAGTGACGTGCCACCCACCACCACAGCGGCTATGGACTGGAGTTCGTACCCCTGGCCGGACTGCGGGATGCCTGAATTCAAGCGCGCTGCCAGCAACAGGCTCGCGAGTCCCGCGAGCGCTCCGGATACGACGTAAACAGCGAGCTTTACATTGAAGACGTTGATACCGGAAAGACGAGCGGCTTCTTCATTGCCGCCGATGGCATACACGTAGCGGCCGAAGCGCGTCTGGGTCAGCACATAGCTACCCGCGATGACGACCACGAGCATGATGATCACCGGCATTGGAATCCCGGGAATTCCGAAGAGATGACCCAAGCTTGGAAATACAAATCCGCTTCCGAGGAAATTGAAGGCGCTGTTGTTGATCTCGATCGGCCGGCCGCCCGTGTAGAGAAATGCCGAACCGCGCGCCATCAGCATCATCGCGAGCGTCGTGATAAATGGCGGCAATCCAAAACGAACCACGGGCAGGCCGTTGATAAAGCCCGCGAAGCCGCCGACCGACATGCCCACCAGCGCCGCCAATATCATGCCTAAAACGACCGACTGCTGCGCGTTGACCGTTCCCGCCATGAGAACGCCTGTCAGTGCGATCAACGATCCGACGGAAAGGTCGATGCCGGCGGTGATGATCACCAGTGTCTGACCGGTAGCTAAAATAGCGTTGACCGCTATCTGGCGCAGGACGTTGAGGACGTTACCGGGCTGAAGAAAGTTCCCGTGTGTGGCGAGGTTCACGATTGTGAGCAGGACGACGAGCCCGACGAAAAGTCCAACCGTACGCAGCAGCGAGGCACGGCGTTTCTGCCTTTCGAGCTTCAGCGTTTCCGATTCGACGACGCGCGCGACGTTCTGCTCTTGCGACGCACTCACGCTGCTATCGTTCCGGTGGCATAGCGAATAATTTCTTCCTGCGTCGATTCGTCCCGCCCGAAAATTTTGACGT
>Ga0209220_1000064_pt1 | contig 55941 bp, 51 predicted proteins | sample BlaSpr_A8_OM3_M3_FD_187984 | JGI IMG/M metagenome (GOLD analysis project Ga0209220, IMG submission 187984) | Forest soil microbial communities from Thunder Bay, Ontario, Canada - Black Spruce, Ontario site 2_A8_OM3_M3 (SPAdes) (version 2) | ecosystem: Environmental > Terrestrial > Soil > Boreal... | reverse complement strand
ATGAACAGACAGAAAACATCGGCGCCCGCAGGCTCCATACCATGCTGGAGCGGGTGTTGGAAGATGTCGCTTACTCGTCGCCAGAGACGGGCGGCACGGTTGTCGTGGACGCCCAGTACGTCGAGCAGCGCTTGGCCGAGATCGTCAAGAACCACGATCTCTCGCAGTACATCTTGTAGGCATGCCGTACCAGCGTCGCATCCTCGTCGACCCGCACCCGCTCTTGCGCAAGGTTTCGAAGAAAGTAAGCGCGCTCGAGCTCAAGATGCCGCTCGTCCAACAGCTCATCGACGATATGATTGAGACGATGTACGCTGCGCCTGGTATCGGGCTGGCTGCAGCCCAGGTAGGCATCAGCAAGCGCATCATCGTCGTCGACGTGGGCGAGGAACGCAAGCCGTTCGCGCTTGTCAATCCGGTGCTCGTCGATTTTGAGGGCGAGGGGATCGGGACCGAAGGCTGCCTGTCGATTCCCGGCATCGTTGGCGACGTGACCCGCGCAGAACGCTGCGTTCTCAAGGGTTGGGATCGTCACGGCAAACGCGTGCGCATCGAAGCCGACGGTTTGCTGGCGCGCTGCTTCCAGCACGAGGTCGATCATCTGGACGGCATATTGATCACGGACAAGGCGACCAATCTGCGCGAGCCGCTTCCCGCCGAATCGGAATCCAAGGAAGAGGCCAAAGCAGCTCGCGAAGTTCAAATCTAGCGTGGCGCAGCGAAGGTTACGCTGTATTTTTTTCGGCAGCTCCGACTTTTCAGTACCCAGTCTACGCGCTCTCATGGATAAGCATGAGGTCGTCGCGGTGACCTCGCAACCCGACAGACCGGCCGGCCGCGGCTTGAGCGTGACACCCACTCCCGTCAGTCTGCTGGCGCGCGATGCCGGAGTACCACTTTTCACTCCCCATAAGCTCGATGCCGAATTCGCAGCGACCGTTGCGGCGCTGAAGCCTGAGCTGCTCGCCTGCGCTTCGTATGGAAGGATCGTCTCGCGGCCGGTTTTAGAAATTGAGGGATTGAAAGCGGCGCTCAACGTGCATCCGAGCATCTTGCCGCATTATCGCGGCGCGACTCCAATCCAAAGCGCTTTACGCGATGGACGCGAGACAAGCGGCGTGACGATATTCTGGATGGTGCAGGCGCTGGACGCCGGTGACATCGCGGCCAGCGTGCCGGTCACGATTATGCCAAGTGATGATTTCGGCACGCTGCACGACAAGCTCGCGCAGGCGGGCGCGAAGTTATTGCTGGAGTGCGCCCGTGAACTTTCGGCAGGAACCTTGCCACGCATACCCCAGGACGAACATGACGCCACCTATACTAAACCGCTCGCGAAGGATGATCTCCGTCTGGACTTTCGCCGGCCGGCGGCGGCGGTCGTGAATCAAATTCGAAGTCTCAGTCCGCGTCCGGGTGCGTGGCTTCCTTATGAAGGGAAGAGACTGAAGATCCTGGAGGCAAAGGTCGCCCAAGTCGAACCGCAGAGCAAGGCGGACGCAGGCTTGGTGTACAGCGCTGATGGACGCGCCTTTGTGAAAACTTATCCCGGCAGTATTGAGGTTCTGCGCCTCATCTTAGAAGGAAAGCCGGAGAGTTCGGGTGCGCAGTTCGCACAGCGGGTTATTGAAAAGCGCTGAACCGGCGCGCGATGCGCGCGCTCTAGCGCTGCGGGCTCTGCTGCACGATGGAACGCAGGCCGCGCTGGATCAGGTCTTGCGCGAGCCGGAGGGTAAAGCCGGCGTCCGCATCGACAATCGCGAGCGCGCGCTTGCCACCCAACTCACGTATGGCACCGTCAAAATGCGCCGCGCGCTGATCTGGTCGCTGCAGCACTATTTGCGTAAGCCGTTCGACGGAATGGATGCGGCGCTGCAAAACGTCTTGCTGCTGGGCGCATTTCAATTACTCTATCTGAAGAAGATACCCGCGCATAGCGCCGTGGATGAAAGCGTGAAACTGGCCCGCCGTTACGGCCACGCCGGCACGGCAGCCGTCGCCAACGCGGTATTGCGCAAATTGAGCAGCCAGCCGCTTCGTCCACCGCCGCCTGAGGATGCCAGCCAGCTGGAAGTCTTTGCCGACTTCGCGTCCGTACCGAATTGGATCGCGCAGCATTGGATCGATCGTTTTGGTTTTGCCACGGCGCTGCAGATCGCAGAGGGCGTCAATCAGCAAGCGCGCCGCGCGCTCCGAGTCAACACGACGCGGGTGAGCGTTGCGGCCATGTCCGCGGAACTCGCTGCGAAGAATGTATCGGTGCGCGCCGGCGTGTACGGAATTCCTGAATGCCTTGTGCTTGAGGAGCGAGCGCCGGACCCTGTGGAGTATGCGGTGAAGTCGGCGCCGCTGCAAAGCACGATCGCGCAAGCGATCCGCCTCGGCCTTGTCACCGTGCAAAGCGAGGAGAGCCAACTCGCAGTCCAGCTGCTGCAACCAGGCTCAAGCGCGACGATCGCCGACGTGTGTGCGGGCAGAGGCGTGAAAGCCGGTGCAATCGGGGAGCGGCTTTCAGCGGCGAGCCGGCTGTTCGCGCTCGACGATGACGGCGCCAAGCTTGCATTGCTTGCCGCTGAGTTTCAGCGGCTGGGTTTGAAGCGTCCACACATCGTCCGAGGCGACGCACGCCAGCCCTATCCTGCATCCATGCCCACGGACGCTGACGCAGTGCTGGTGGATGTGCCCTGTAGCGGCATCGGTACGATCGGCCGGCGTGCTGAACTTCGCTGGACAAAGGAAGCGCACGATCCGCAGCGACTCGGCCATACTCAGCTCGCCATCCTCGATCGAGCAGCAAGCATCGTTCGCGAAGGCGGCCGTCTGCTGTACGCTGTCTGTTCAACAGCAGTCGCAGAAAACGAAGATGTGGTGGGCGCCTTCTTGGCACGTAATCCGCAGTGGCGATCAGCGCCGCTCGCGCTGGATGGACACAGCACTGCCGTAGACAAACTGCCGCACACCGTGAAAAAATTGGGCGACTTCGCGCTCACCGTTCCCGGCATTGACGGCGCTGACGGCTTTTTTTACGCGCTTTTGATCCGCCGCAGCGCGACGCCGGAGCAGGCGCTTCCCTAGCAACCGGTGTACGCCAACCGAGATGGACGTCAATACGATTCGTTGGGAGACGCTCGCCGTTGTCGTTGGAATGGGCAGCCTCGCCATCTGGTCGTTAACCGCCGGCCCTGCGGAGAAATCTGCCGCCGCCACGTCGCAGCCCCAAGGACTTGGCCTGCGGGTTGAAGTTCGTAGGCCGGGCATGCCGACGGAAGTCCTCATCGTACCCGACGGCAGTCTCATCGGCCGCAGTCGCGAATGCCATATCGTTTTGGACGATAGCACCGTGAGCAAGCAGCACGCTCGCTTGATCATTGAGGAGGGGCGGCCATACGTCGAGGACTTGCAATCGACCAACGGCACTTCGCTCAATGGCAGGTTCTTCGAGCACAAGTCACCCTTACGGCGCGGTGACAGGATTGGATTAGGAACCAACCTAATTGTTTTGGTCGGCGTAGCACAGCCGGTACTCAGTCGCCAACGTTAAGAGGTTCGGGTTCGATGGAGGTTGCGGTTACCACCGACGTCGGCACCGCCCAGCGAAACAACGAGGACAGTTGGTGCGCTGAACAACTTCACCGCAACGTAACCCTCCTCGCCGTCGCCGACGGATTCGGACGTCTTCAGGGCAGCACAGCCTCGGCTCTCATTTTGGACTCCGTGCGCGAAGTCGTGCGCCGCGAGCTCAAACACGCAATCCCTCCGCGCAGCCTCACCGCCACCGACGTGCGCCAGTTGCTCATTCGTGCTTTCTGCCATGCGAGCGAACGTTTATTACGTCTGAGTGGCGGTAGCGCTGATTACGTCGCGGCTGCGTCGACCTGTACTGCCATCCTGATCGTGAGCTATGAAGCGTTCATCGCGCACGTCGGCGATTCGCGCGCTTATCTCTTGCGTCGCGGCGAGCTCGTGCAACTTTCAAGCGACGAAGCATTCCTGCCCGATCTCGTCGCGAGCCGCAGCGGCATGCCGCGGATGTCTCGTCAAAAAGGGGCACGGCCGCTCCTGACGCGCGCGCTGGGATTGGAAGCCGAGGGCACTGCGCCCAAGGTCACACACCACACGCTGCATCCGCACGACGCACTACTGTTTTGCACCGATGGCGCGTACCGCACGCTGTCGCTGAACGATCTGCAGTCCACCGTCACCGTGCGCGATCAACGCGCCGAGTGGGCTACTGACAAGATCGTAGCGCTTGCGCGCTCAGGCGGAAGTGCGGACAACGCAACAGTCATGCTCGTGCGCGAAGCAACCGAGCATGGCGCCTCTCCGGAGCCGCACGATGACCCGGTGCACCGCACGCATCATTCACTCACGGTCGGACTGGCTGCGGTCGTGGCCGCCGCCACCGTAGCGATGTCCGTGATGTGGACGGTGGACACAAAATTGTATTTGAGCAGCGACGCCAGCGGACAGGTGACGTTGTATTCAGGATCACCGCTCAGCGTTCTCGGCATTCCGCTGCACGTGGCACGCAGCACCTATGGTGTGTCGAGCGCGCTACTTCCGGTTGGCATCCGACAAGAACTCAACGAAGGAATGGCAGTCACTTCGCCCGCAGCGGCGGCGGCGCTTGTGTCGCAATGGCAGCCGAAAACGCAGCGCTAATCGCAAAGCCGCCAAGCTCCCGCATTTCAATCCCTCTTCTCGTCGTGCTGGCTGCAGGCGGGCTCGCCCTGGGCCTGTTGCTGCCGCTGAACGGCCCCTTCCCTTGGTGGTTGCTGGTTCTGTTGGCGGTGGGCTTTATCGCCTGGCATGCGAGCGTGCCATTTGCGGCCGAAACGGACAAGGCGATCATACCCATCGTTGCTGCGCTCTGCTGTATCGGGATCCTCACCATAACGCGCTTGGATCCGTATTTAGGCGTGCATCAGGTTATCGCGATGTTGGTGGGCTTGGCAATCGTCGTCTTGGGTCAGCGCTTTTTCTTGCAATATAGCAAACTCAGCGGCGTCACCTATCTGTGGGTCGTCATCTCGCTGATTCTGTTCGTCCTCTTGCGCTTTTTCGGCAGCGAGGTCAACGGCGCCCGGTTGTGGTTCAAGGTCGGCTCGCTCACCGCGCAACCCGTCGAGGCGATCAAGCTGTTCATGGTCTTTTTCATGGCCGCCTATCTCACGAAGAACGGCGAAGCGCTCCGCACGCTGCGCGCATCGGCGTTGATGGCCAACATGCGCTTGCTGCTGCCCCTGATATTGGTGTGGGGAATTTCGATTGCGAGTTTAGTTCTGCAACGCGATATCGGCATGGCAGGATTATTCTTAGGAATTTTTCTCGTCATGCTGTACGTGGCTTCACGACGGCTCGATCTCGTGCTCGGGTCCGCTCTGATTTTTGTCGTCGGTGCCTGGCTGGTCGCGCACAATTTCCCGTACGTGCAAGCCCGCATCGCGATCTGGAGAGATCCCTGGAGCGACCCGCTCGGCCGCGGCTATCAAGCAGAGCAGTCGTATTTCGCAATGGCGGCGGGCGGTCTTTTCGGCACAGGTTATCACTTAGGCCATCCGGGTTTTGTACCGGACGCTGCTACCGATTATCCGTTTGCCGCAATCGCCGAAGAATTTGGATTGCTGGGAGGTCTTGCGATTCTCGCACTTTATGCGGCGCTCGTCATCCGCGGCATGCGCGTCGCCTTCTGTGCGCCCGACACGTTCACGTCGCTGCTTGCTACCGGGTTCGCCGCGACGTTAGGAATCCAGGTCGCCGTCATCATCGGCGGCGTGGTCGGACTTTTTCCGCTCACGGGCATCACGCTGCCCTTTATTTCTTACGGGGGCTCGAGCGTGGTCGCTAATTTTGTCATGATGAATTTCTTGTGGTTATTTAGCGCGCAACGAGGTTATGCTAGCGGCCCCGGCGACGACAGTCACCGTGAGGGATATCACGACAGCGAGGCGAGCAATCGGGCCCTCCTGGGAGCTCCCGAACAAGGCAGCATAAACCGGGAACGCGAAGCCGCCGAAACCTAAAAAAACACCCTTGGGGGGGACCCTTGCTAAAATACGCGGGCATCGCGTTGGCGGCGTGCTGCTTTCTTCTGACACCGATCTCCGGTAACCGGGCCACCGCGGCGCCGCATCATACGGTGTTGTCCGGTCAAAATGGCCGCGGCCCCGTCATGGTCGCCGCGGTGCCGATTCTTGAATACGTGCAGTCGCAGCAACTTCCCAACGGCCACGTCCGCATTTTGATACAATTCAGCAGTCCAGTGCCGGTGCATCAGACCAGCACCGGAGCAACGACAAATTTTGGATTGCAATTCGTCGGCGCTGTGACCGCGCCAAGCGTACCCAACGCGATCCCTGTGAACCTTGGGCCGATTCAAATGATCAACGTCGGACAAGTCGGTAACGCTGTGAACGTGTCGCTGTCCATGACCTCTCCGGTGCAGCCGCGGATAACAACGGGCAATCCCAACGGTCTGGTGATCGTTGATGTTCCTCCGAGCGCCTCGGCTACGACGGCGCAGACGCCCGGCGCTTATCCCGAGCAGCAGCCGGCACAAACCTCGACCGCTGCAACCCAGACAAAAATGATCCGCTTGCATTTCGCGGACGTGTCTGAGGTCGTCGGAATCCTGAGCGGCAACGGCACGGTTTCGCCGGGAAATGTTTTTTCGCCGCAGCCGAGCCAGATCGGCACGGCGCCTACCACTGGATTCCAACAGCAGATCGGCGGCCAGTTCGGTCAGGGAACGCAGCCCTTTCAACAGTATCAACAGCCGCAGTTCGGCCAATCATATAGCGAACAGCAAGCGATGGGTCAGCGCGTTAGCGATACGATTGCAATCGACCGGCGGCTCAACGCGATCATTCTCACCGGCACGCCTGCGCAGATCGCTTCGGCCGAGGCGGTGATCCGAATGTTGGACGTCCCCGTGGAAAGCGTTTTGCTGGACACGAACGTGATCGAGGTAACGGAGAGCGGGGCAAAGGCGCTCGGGCTTGACTATGACCAGACCGAGACGCAACCTCTGGCGCGCGTATTCAACACCCAAGCGCAGATCACTAACAATATTCCGGCAACGGCGGTAGCGGGCGCGTTGTCAATCCAAAGCAATATTTTCTTACTTGTCAAACAAGGTCACGCGCGCGTATTGGCGTCCCCGAAAATCCTTACCCAAGACGGGGTTTCCGCCTCCATCCTCACGGGCGACTCGCTCCCGATCCGCGTTACGACGCCGGTCGGCGTGGGTGGCGTCGGTGCGGTTTCGAGCCAGGTGGAGTACATCAACGTGGGCGTCAACCTTCAGATATTGCCGCGCGTCACGGGTGACGGCGGGGTCGATGCCAACATATACTCGCAAGTTTCGTCGGTGACAGGCTTTACCTCGAGCAACGACCCCCAGATTTCCACCCGCCAGGCGCAGACAAAAGTGAATCTGCAAGAAGGCCAGACTCTTGTCATCGGCGGCTTGCTGCAGCAGCGGGACATTCGCAGCATGCAGAAGATACCAATTTTGGGCGACCTGCCACTTGTTGGCGCACTATTCCGTTTCTACACGGAGACCCGGTCGAACACTAATCTGGTCATCACGATCACTCCGCACGTGATGCCAGCGCCCACGGCGCCTCGCGCGATGCCGGCGCCTTCGGCGCCTAGTCCTGCGGCCACGCCGGGCCAGCGTTACTGAACTGGGTGCGATCCAACCAAGGAGACAAGATGCGTCGCTCTTTTTTGGGCTTCATCGCGGTTGCCGCGCTGTTCGCAGCCGGTTGCAACGATCATTCGCTATCCTTAGATATCACGCCAAACCCGTTGGTGATCGGGCTGACCGACAGTCAAGCCACGGTCCACGCGCATGCCGTCGCGAGAGGTTTTGGCACGGTGCCTATTTCAACGGTGCAGTTTGCAGTGTTCAACAGCGCTGATTCCGAGCTTGCGAGCCAAACCCAAGCGGTGGATCGCAACATACCTGCGACACCTTTTGGCTTCGTCATCGACAAAGATTTTTCGTTTCCGATGAATGGCGCGCTGGTTGCGCTGAGCGGTACGAAATATATCATGATCAAAGTATTGGATCCGCGAGGCGGCGTGCTCGCTCAGCGGCGTTTAGACATCGTGGTGCACGTGCTCAAGGGTTTGCCGTTGCCGACGGTGCTGCAGCCGCCGCAACCAAGTCCAAGCCATTAGAAAAAGTTGTATAGGGTTGCAGGCTAACGCCATCAGTTGTGTAGGGGCGGGGGTTAACTCCCGCCCCTACCTAATCTTGTAGCGCATGCCTGCACGCCGGCGCCGTAAGACAGCAAGGCGATCGAAACGTGGCCGCATCCGCTGGGGTGCGCTGTTCGTCATCGCCGTTTTCTTGATCGCAGTTGTCTACGGACTATCAGTCGTCAACCGTCAGATCCGCAGCTACGACTCGCAGCAGCATCGCCGTCAACCCGTGGCTGAGAACAGCACCGAACCCGCAGCAGTATCTTCTGAGCCCTCGGCGGAGAGTTCTCCGCTGGTGGCGCCGTTGCCATCCGCGAGCGTTGCGAAGGCACGCCTCGCAATCATCATCGATGATTGCGGTTACAGCATGGAGCGCGACCGGCGCTTTCTCCAGCTTCCAATACCCATCACGCTCTCAATATTGCCGATGACGCCGCATGGCCGAGAAATCGCTCAAGAAGCCCAAGACGCCGGCAAATTTGTGATGCTTCATTTGCCGATGGAACCGGACTCGCCGCTTGCGCATCCCGGACCCGGCGCGATCACGACAGCGATGAACGACGCGCAAGTGGAAAGCCAGGTCGAAAGTGATATCGATTCGTTGCCGCCGTTGCCGGGCGCAAACAATCACATGGGTAGTAAGGCAACGAGCGATGAACGCGTCATGCACGACGTGCTCGACGTCCTGCAGAAACGTCATCTATTCTTTATTGACTCGGTGACGAGTGGTTCGAGCGTGGGCGGTTCCATCGCCAAGCAATTGGGTGTCGCCACCGCTTCCCGCGATGTTTTTCTCGATAACTTCACCGACCTGAAATATGTCGAGGGACAATTGAGCGAAGCACAACGCGTGACGCTCAAACAGGGTACTGCGATCGCAATTGGGCATCCCAATGCGACCACCGCCGAGGCTCTCGCAGCCTTCATTCCAAAAATGGAAGCTGCCGGCATCACCTTTGTGCCGGCGGAAACGCTCGTCCACTAAATACACGGCGAACACTGTTTAGCGTACAATCGCCACACACTGTTCGCAGCTAGGCAACATGTAGTGCGCACACTGCGCCAATGCCCGCATACCGCGCTGCGCTCGCGAGCTTGGCAACCCCGCCCGACACGTCAAAGTTAGTCCGCTGCGACGAAGGCGAAACCGCGAGAGCGATTTCCTCGCTGACGGTGCGGTTGATGCGCCGTCGCCGCGCTCTGGCGCTGCAGCCAGACCGCGCACACAAATTAGAAGCCGTGATCGGCTCGCTCCGTCGCTTGCAGAACCCGCATTTAGCCGCTTATCAGCTCCAGAAACGCACGCTGCTCTCGGAACCGTTCGGTGCGCTGCCGAGCGCGGTCGAGCCCGCTGCACTCGGCGTCGCACGAGCGCTCATTGCGGAGATCCTGGGTCGAGTGCCGCCCCAGACCCTGATAAACGGGCTCGCCGGTTTTGGCGAAGCGGCGTTGCGCAAGGCGCGTGACGGCGGCGTGCGCATCACCATCGTTCCGCGCGGACGAAAATTATCGCATTGTTCGAGCGAGGTGGCGGCTATCGTTCCCGATATCGACCGTTGGGCGGCTCCGCCGGCTGGGCTGTTCGTCTTAAGCGAGCGACACGTGCTGCTTCGCGGTCATGCAATGCGGATGACCGTGGCGCACGAATTTGCCCATGCGCTGGACGCGCTCACAGCGCGGCGCAAGTCGTCCTACCATTCCTATGAGAGCGCGGAAGTACGAGCCTGTTTTGCGTCAGCGACGGGCTTCGTCAACGAGTATGCGGCGAGCGGTCTGGATGAATACTTCGCTGAGGCGCTGCGCGCGTATGTAGAAGTCAATGACGAACGTTCGAGCTGGCTGCCGCTGACGCGTTACGATCTCTTTGTTCGGGATCCACGTTTGTTCGAACTGGTTGAATCATTCTTCGCCGCCATGTAATTGGCTAGCCGCCCGTAACGAGCAGACGGCGTTCAAAAAGAAGTATTAAAAAGAGTAGCCAATTTATGCTATGGCCGGCCCAGCAGTATACGCACGGTCGTTTTGTGACAAAAAGCAAACTATACGCGAGGTAGAGCGAATAAGCTGCGGCGAGCGCAGCCGCGATCAAAGCCGCAGTATATACCCAGCGGTCGTGCAACCACGGCACGCAGAGCAAGAGCGCGACATAGTACGACAGGCCGAAGAGTCCGTTCGACACGCCCCCTAACTTCGCGCGCGGAGTGCTCACCACACTATCTTCGATGAGCTCGCCGCGTTCGATGCGCTGCTGCTTGTTGAACATATACGCGGCGACGTAGATGCCGGCCACGCAGAGCACTACGATAATCTCGAGCACCTTAATCAGCCGAAAGAAATTCTGCGATACGCGCAAGCCCGGCAGTCAACGTCTCGGCGGGGGCCGCCCATGTCAGACGCAGATAACGGTCGGCGGCCGCGCCGAAAACGCAACCGGGTATGGTCACCACATCGCATTCATCGAGCAGTCGTTGCGCCACGATTTCTGAACCGGGCAGGGCCGGCGGCAATGCGAGCATGCAATAGAATGCGCCTTGGGGTTCGATGATGGGTAGCGCGAGATCGTGCGCAGTCTTGAGTAGCAGCTCACGCTGGCGCGCGTACCAGGGGCGATGTGCCTCTAGCGCACCGGGATCGGATACGATTTCTAGCGCCACCTGTTGGGCAAACATGTTGACCGACATCATCATCAACCCATGCGCGCGAGTGGCCGCCTCAACGATGGCTGCGGGAGCGAAGAAGAAGCCCAGGCGCAAGCCGGTGAGGGCACACGACTTGGAAAGACTTTGCAGGGCGATGGTATGCGGGTAGATATCCATGAACGAAGTGTACGGCTCCGGCGTGAAAGTCAGCTCGCGGTATACTTCGTCGACCATGATGTACACCGGCGGGCCGGCGCGTGCGAGGAGACCTTGTGCAAGCCGCTCCATTTCAGCGCGATTCATGACAGCGCCGGTTGGATTTGCAGGCGATCCCAATGCGATGAGACGGGTCTGCGGCGTCAGTGCGTCGAGCAGCACATCCGCTTTCAGCGCAAAGCCTGTCTGTGCCGACAGTACCACCGCGCGCGATTGGATGCCCTCCAGATCGCAGGCGCGGCCGTACGAAGGGTAGCTCGGCTGCGTGAGTAAGACTTCATCGCGACCAGGTTCCAAGAGCGCTTTAATCGCGAGGAAAATGCCCTCTTGCGAACCATTGCTGACGCACACGTTTTCAATGTTCGCGCAATATCGGCCACCGTAGATGGCGGCGATTCGTTCGCGCAGTTCGGTCACGCCCGCGGGCGGCGCATATGGACAACCATTTTCCCTGGTCCATTGGGTTGCGCGCTCGAATGGCTCAGGGCCCGGCAGCAAGCTTGGCTGGCCCATTCCAAGATCCAACGACGTCGGACGTTTGCGGTCGTGCATGACGCGGATGGCTGAAGGCGTGATGGCTGCCAATTTTGGATTGAGATGCAATTGCATCATACTGCGAGGCCATGTTCGCGCAAGGCCGCGTTCAATGATGTCTTGCGATCGGTCGATTCGGTACGCTTGCCAACGATGAGTGCGCACGGCGAAGCGTAGGTACCCGCGCGATAGTCTTTGGGCTGCGTGCCGGGAATCACGACAGCTCTGCGTGGCACCACCCCGCGCATCGTTTGGGGTTTTGCTTCAGTGACGTCGATGATCGGCGTCGACGCGGTCAGCACAACGCCGGCTGCGAGTACCGCCTCACGTTCAACGATGACACCCTCGACCACAATACAGCGCGATCCGATGAACGCGCCGTCTTCGACGATCACCGGCCGCGCGCTCGGCGGCTCCAAAACTCCGCCGATGCCGACACCACCCGAGATGTGAACTCCGGCCCCGATTTGTGCACAGCTTCCCACAGTAGCCCAGGTGTCGATCATCGTACCTTCGCCGACAAAGGCGCCGATATTGACGAATGCCGGCATAAGAATGACTCCGGGCGCGAGAAAGCTGCCGTAGCGCGCGACGCCCGGAGGTACGACGCGCACGCCAGTGTGGCGCCAAGATTTTTTCATAGGAATCTTGTCGTAAAACGCCATTGGTCCGGCTTCACTTGGATAGGCTTCTTTGAGAATGAAATAGAGGAGAATAGCCTGCTTTATCCACTCGTGAACAATCCACGAATTTGCGGTGGATTCGGCAACGCGTAGCTTGCCTTCGTCGAGCGCAGCGATGACGTGCTCAATAGCGTCGCGCACACCCGCGTCGGAGAGTCTGGTGCGATCCGCATAGGCGGCACGGATGAGCAGTTCGAGGGTGGCGGCATCAGTTTGCATCGCGGGCCGTTTTCGCCGCGTTTTGCGGCACAACCCGCGTAGTCAAATTGACACCTCAAGAGCACGCAGTGTATAATCCTTGAGCCTGATTGCCAGGTCGTCTAATGGTAGGACAGCAGGCTCTGAACCTGCGTGTGAGGGTTCGAATCCTTCCCTGGCAGCCATTCGCCCGATCGCGCGAAGCACGCTGTTTGGCCCCATCGTCTAGAGGCCTAGGACGCCGCCCTCTCAAGGCGGAGACAGGGATTCGAATTCCCTTGGGGCTACCACGCTGTGCTACACACTTTGTTGCATATAGCATCGGTCTTGTTGCCGCTCATGTAGTTTCTATGATTGTCGGCCATTGTCGCACGAATCGAATTGTGTGTGGACGATGTGGCAGAGCGGTCTAGAGCCGCGCCGAAACTAGGCGTGTGCTTCACCTAAGCGAACCTTACGATCTCGTCGACGTTGAAGCGCGGCAGGCGCGGGAAGAGCTTGCTGTCGTCGCCGTAGCCGATATTGATCAAGTATTGCGACACCCAATTGCCGTCGGGGAAGAAGGCTTCATCGACGATCTTCCGGTCGAAGCCGGCCATCGGTCCAGTGTCGAGACCGAGCGAACGAAGCGCGACGATGAAGTACGCCATCTGCAAGACCGCGTTGTCCCACGCAAATTCGCGTTGCACCGCGGGTTCCTTCGCCGCCACCATCCCCTTGAGCATCTCGCCGCGATCCGGGAACGTCCGCGGAAACTGCTCGTAAAATTTCAAGTCGGTCGCGATGATCGCCGTGACCGGCGCTGCCATGGTCTTCTCGACATTTCCGGCGAGAAGTGACGGGCGTAGCCTCTCTTTCGCCTCGGCGGATTCGACGAACACGAGACGCAACGGGAGCGCGTTGGCGCTGGTTGGCCCAAGGAGGGCGAGTTCCACTGCGCGTGCGAGCAGCTCGCGACGCACTGGGTGATCAAGGAAGCCGTTTGCCGTTCGGGCCTCGAGAAAGATCGTCCGTAGCGCAGCCTCGTCGAGTTCTCGGGCCGCCTTGAGGTCGACGATCTCGTGCGTCGTCGGGATCACGGTCGCGTCGTAGATGCCGCTGGCGTCGGCGCTGGGGGATGGCTCGGTCACGTGCGAGAGCACGTGGTGATGGCCGGTGACCGTCAGCTCGGGCGAGGCTTCGCTGGGCCGGTCAACAACCCGAGCGGCCGGCCGGCGGCTTACCGATTCGTCTCCGGTAATGCTCGAGTCGATGTGAGGTACGTCCATGGAGAGTCCTTTCCCAGTCCGGGGGTTACTAGGCGACGACTGTTGCTTAAACGGCTGATGTTGTGTATACTACTAGCGTTGGCTGGCCAAGTCAACCGACAAACCGGCGAACTTGTCGCTTAGCCGACACTAACGGGAAACTGATGACAACCAAGACCTTAGACGAGCCTCGCGTCGATCCGCGAGTTACTCGCACACAAAATCTGATTCGCGACGCATTGAAGTCGCTGTTATCGGAGAAGAGCTTCGAGTCGACCAGCGTGCAAGACATCGCCGAGCGCGCGACGGTGAACCGCGCGACGTTTTACGCCCACTTTCAGGATAAGTTCGCGCTGCTGGACGCCGTGATCCGCGACGCTTTACGCCAGTACTTGTCCGAAGACGATACGATGGCATCCGACGTGCGCTCCCTACTTTTTGCGGTTGGAAAAAGCGTATTCGGCTTTGTCACGGCGTATGGTAAATGCAAGGTGGATCGCGATTTCGAGCCGCAGTTCGAGCGCGCGATGGAGGCAGAACTTGGCAAATTCCTAGCGAAGAGATTCAGCGCTTGCACCGCGCACGTGATCGCTGCGGCGATGGTGGGCTCGGCCATGCGGTGGCGCGCCGGCGAGCGCAAGGAACCTGCGGATCGGCTCGTGCGTCAAATCGTCGACATTCTCTCCGATGGGGTGGCCAAGTCTCCGGCGTAAGCCGGGGCGCGCGCATCCTCAGGCATCAATTTCGGCCTCTTGTTCGGTTACGCGACAAGTCGCGCTTTCTGTCCGTTGACGGCGCTGAGCGACGGTGTATCCTAAGCAATCGCGCCGTCCGTCTGACCGATGATTCGGTCGTCTGAGGTCGGCATGACGCCACATGCTCGCTCCTTTCGCATCCGCCCCAGCTTGGCAATCACGACGTTGGTCATCGCCACCTCAACGAGACCCGCTTAACCGAGCGTGTTTGGTGGACGGTTGATCGTTGGAGTTTTTCATGCGGCGGCACGGGTTGCCTTTTCGTAGTTGATCGGCGAGAGATAGCCGAGGGACGTGTGACGTCGGCGCGGATTGTAGAAGCCCTCAATGGAATCATGCGCGATTGTTGCTTTTTGAATTGCGCTCATACTTGTTAGCAACAGGCCGCATCCAGACAACAGATAATTGCTGGGTGAAAATTACTTCTGTTGCTTATTGCAGACTTCAGGAGTATGATGGACGTACAGTTCGAATCAAACCAAATTGAATCAAATGAACTTAAATTAAGTCAATGTAATGCGATTCGAACTAACGCTGTCCGGTAGTATCTATTGGTATCCGGGCAGTTTTTTTTGAGACCCCTCTTCACCAATACTGATCGCTAATTAGCGTTGTTAGTCTCGCAAGCACCCTGTTCTTTGATCTTCACGGCGCACGCGTTCGCGCGCCCGAGCAAGAGGTCACGCTCGCGTGCGTTCCGGGTGAGCGCTGCGGCGCGCTCAAATTCCGTTCGTGCCTCGCAAAAGTTGCCAAGCTTTGCAAGCAGGTCGCCACGCACACTCGGCAAGAGATGATAAGTCTTAAGTAATGGCTCTGACGTCAGCGCGTCCACGAGCTCAAGACCCGCTGCTGGTCCGAACGCCATCGCAACAGCAACCGCACCGTTGAGCGCGACGACGGGTGATGGAGCGAGCTGCATGAGCGCGTCATAGAGTGCTGCGATCCGTACCCAGTCGGTTTCGTCGGCAGAACGTGCTCGTGCGTGACAGGCCGCGATCGCGGCCTGCAGCGCATACGGGCCGAGCGCGTCGCCTAACTTCTCCGCGCGCTCAAGGGCCGCAAGACCCCGGTGGATTAAAATGCGATCCCAGCGCGAGCGGTCTTGATCGAGAAGCAAAATGGGCTCCCCCGAGGGGCCTACGCGCGCGGCAGAGCGTGACGCCTGGATCTCCATAAGGGCAACGAGCCCATGGACCTCTGGTTCGTTCGGAACAAGCTCCGCCAGAATGCGGCCCAAGCGAAGCGCATCCTCGCAGAGCACGGGCCGCATCCAATCGTCGCCGGCACTCGCCGAGTAACCCTCGTTGAAGATGAGGTAGATGACCTCGAGTACCGACGACAACCGGGCTGCGCGCTCGTGTTCGCCTGGCACCTCGAAAGGGACGTGTGCTTCCGCGAGAGTCCTCTTGGCGCGGACAATTCGTTGCGCAATGGTTGACGGCGGAACGAGGAAGGCTCGCGCGATCTCTTCGGTCGTCAGACCTCCGAGCAAACGGAGCGTGAGCGCGACGCGCGCCTCGGTAGAGAGAACGGGGTGACAAGATATGAACACCAGGCGCAGCAAGTCGTCGCCAATGTCTTCATCGATTGCCGCGTCGAGAAGAGGCTCAGCCAACTCTTGCTGAGCCTCGATCTCGTGACCCAGCTGCTCCTGCTTGCGCTCGAACAGCTTGCTTCGGCGCAGCTGATCGATGGCGCGATGCTTTGCCGTTGCCATGAGCCACGCGCCCGGTTTGCGCGGCACCCCCGAGTCAGGCCACTGCTCGAGCGCGGCCACAAGGGCATCCTGCGCGAGCTCCTCAGCAACACCGACGTCGCGCACAATTCTCGCGAGACCGGCGATGAGTTTAGCCGACTCAATCCGCCATACCGCGTCGATCGTGCGATGTGTATCAGATCTTGTCACGCCGACAGACTGTAACTCTACTGCTTCGCGTTTTCGGCCATCCGCTTAACCAAACGCTCTTCGGCTTCTCTGAGCTCAGGAGTGAGCTCGGGACCGAAGTCCGATGCCTCGAAGACTTGGCGAATCTCAAGTTCGGATTCACCGTCAAACGGCGCGCGCTTCACCCACTCGATGGCCTCTTCCTTAGACTTCACTTGAAAGATCCAGAAACCGGCGATCAACTCCTTGGTTTCCGAGAACGGACCATCGATCACGGTTCGCTTGTTTCCGGAGAACTTCACGCGAGCGCCCTTGGAGCTGGCGTGTAACCCTTCGCCTGCAAGCATCACGCCGGCTTTTACCAGCTCCTCATTATACTTCCCCATTGCCTCAAGGAGCTCTGTCTTCGGGAGAATACCCGCCTCGCTGTCCTTGTTGGCCTTGACCAGCACCATAAATCTCATTGTCGTGACTCCTTTGGTTTAGGTTGGAGCCGGTATCGGTCGACTCGACTGGCCGAACCTTGCTCTATTTAGACGTCGAACGAGAGTGGCTAAAATCGACACGCCATAGAACTTTTCTTGGGATTTCCCTCCCAAAGCCCACCGAAGGTTGAAAATCCGGCCTCAATAAAGCACGGCTCAGGGCGGCATTGAAGGCTGAACTGCACCTATGCGTAATCGACGATCGCGCCTTCCCCGAATACTCGTCAGTATCTTCATCCTCGCCATCATGGCGTCTGCGGCGGCTTGTGGACTCGGAGCACGCCGGCAGCCGACTGCGCAGTCAGCGCGCGGCATAAACTATCCAAGCGAGCGCGCATCAACTTTCGATAAGGGCAATTTCGGTCGTGGGATCACGAGCATCGCCTGGCGCGCCCCATGGGTCATCACGGCTCTATTCACTTCGGCCCCCGGGATGCAGTACGCTATAGTGTCACTGAGCAACCATGGCGGGACCGGTACGTACTATCAACTTGGTATACTCAAAAGAGGTAACTTCGCAAAGATCCGGGTTCCGGGCGCTGGGATCGGTTCCTTAATTGAATTCATGTCCAACAGCGCAAATAGCAAGCCAATTATTCGAGTGTCTCCTCTGGGCCGCGCATCCGCGCAATACGAAGTTAAACGGTCGACAGTCTTACCGATCGCAAGAAAACTTCTTGGGCCAAGCTATCACGAGCCGCCGGTGATATTCTGTCAGGACGTCCGCAGGACAAACCCAAAATACGCTTTTTTACGAAACGGTCTACCCGTCATTTCGAAAGCAGAGCTGAACTATGCGACCCGCGGATTCGCCAATTCATCCCAGGCCTATGTGAAATGCTATCATTTCGCGGCAATGGATATCGTCGAGGTGGGAAGCTCATTGGGTCCGGCGGTTACATATACAGCAACGGCAGACAGGCTCGTGTTTTTAACGCGTGGCGCGGCTGAATTTGCGTCGCCCCGCTATTTGCTGTTCAGAGTGACAGAATCCAGCCTTACAACGTTTCACGGTGCGAATCAGACCGAATATCAAGATTATATGCAAGACTATCTCGAGGTATTCGCTACAACCTAATATTAGCGTGGTAGTTCGCGGGCCTCCCACGCCGCGAAACGTTTGCGCATGAGCCTCATAAAGAACGATTTTGGGACCGGCGTCACGCTGGCAAAGACCCCGGAAGCACGGGCCTGATCCGATAATAAACCTATCCGAATACCATCGGATAGTGGGGTATTAGATGCTACAAAACAACGTCTATCAGAAAAATATTCATAATCAAAAGATCCGTAGTGTCGCGGCGGTTTTTTACATCGTCGCTGTATTTCAAATGGTGTTGGCCTACATAGCCTGGAGCCGTGGTTCCGTCAACCCATTTTTGGCTCAGAGCGCGATGTTCTTCGCAGGCCTGGACGTCGTCATCGGAATCATCTTCGTCGCGCTTGGATATTTTGCAAGCAAACGAGAACCTTGGGCGTTCGTCATCGGTCTGATCCTGTACGCGATACGGGCGGCTCTACAATTTTTTCAGTTTTTCAGCCCGATCACGCTCGTCATCCGCGTCTACTTATTGTTTCGCATATATCAGGGCTGGCAAGCGTGCGTAGCTTTCAAACAAGCAGAATTGCTGAACAAGTCTCAACGTTCTGTCGAACTAACAGCAGCAGTAAAACCGACGGCGACCGTTGCGTCAACATCGTCGTCACTAACGTCAGTCGCGTGGACGCCCGCGCGCTCGGTTGAACGTCCAACGACTAAATCGTAAGTAAGAGGTCCGAGGTCAGCCGTTAGAGCAGGCGAGGGCGCTCGCGTTTCGAACTAAGCTGCGATAATGCAAGCTGTCATCCTGGTCGGCGGTGAGGGCACTCGTCTGCGTCCGCTCACCTATGCTGTTCCCAAACCGATGGCGCCCTTGCTCGGGCGCCCCTTTATTGGATGGATAATTGAGCGGCTTCGCGTCGCGGGTGTGGACGAAGTCATTCTCTCCTGTTGCTATATGCCGGAAGCGATTGAAGCCTATTTCGGAGATGGCCGCAAACACGGCGTGAAGTTGCATTACGTTTTTGAAGAGGAACCGCTTGGCACGGCGGGCGCGGTGAAAAATGCCGTACAAAGAGTGACGGGGACCTTCTACGTCTGTAACGGCGACATCCTCACCGGCCTGGATCTCGTCGCATTGCGTGAGGCGCATCGCCGTCACGGCGCGATTGCGACCATCCACACCCGCAAGGTTGACGATCCCAGTCAATTCGGCGTGGTCGAAAGCGACAGCGACGGCCGCGTACGGCGTTTTGTAGAAAAACCCAAACCGGGCGAGACTGACGCACGTGATATCAACGCTGGAACGTACGTACTCGAGCCGGAAGCGCTCGATGCGATCCCTAGCCATCAGAAGATTTCGATCGAACGCGAAACATTTCCAAAACTCATCAGCGAGACACGCCGCGTGTTCGCAGTCTCAACCAATGATTATTGGATCGATGTCGGACGGCCGCAGACTTACGTACAAGCTCACCGCGACATTTTGGACGGCAAGTTTGATGAACCGGTCGGTCAACGCATCGCCGACAAAGTCTGGAGCGCGGATGGCGGCGCGATCCAAGAGGGCGCACATGTTATCGGACCGGCTTATATTGGCGCGGATGTTAAAATTGAACCAGGCGCGCGCGTGGGGCCTTATTCCGTAATTTACGAGAGCTGCCGCATCGCAAAAGAAGCTACGGTTGCGTCCAGTATACTGTGGCCCTCATGCTATATCGGTGCTAGAGCAGTGGTTCGGGACGCAATATTAGGCTTAGATGTAGCCGTGGAGCCCGGTGCAATCGTTGAACCCGGTTCTGTCGTGGGACGCGGCGAGCGAATTGTCGCGAAAAGTGGAACGCCCTCTTAACAAATTGTCGGAAATATCTTCAACAATGCGTCGTGCGCTTGGACATATGAGCGTTTATTTGGACCTAGTTTGTGGTATAATGGTCGCAGATTTATAAAAAAGCACCGGATGATACTCACTATCCGTTTTTAGCCTCTTTTACCGAAATCAGGATTTAACAAACCAATGAGCGCAGCGGCTTTATCGACGCTTTTATTTCATACACCCTTAAACGGCAAGCAAAAGCCGCGCGTTTTGTTTATTGGCTCGTATCCGCCTCGCGAGTGCGGCATCGCAACGTTCACTGAGGACATCCGCAGCGCGTACGATTTGGGCTCCGATGAGGCGAGCGATGTGTTGGCAATAACCGACACAGGGAAGACCTACGATTATCCCGCTTACGTGGGCGCGCAGATCATCCGCGACGACCGTCAGTCGTACTTGAAGGCCGCCTGGTTTGCCAACGACCATGCTGCCGAAGTCATAAACATCCAGCATGAGTATGGCTTGTTCGGCGGTGATCGCGGCGCGTATGTGCTCGACTTCTTGGGCGAATTGCGCAAGCCCGTCATCATCACGCTACACACGACGCTGCCCGACCCGGATCACCAGCTCCGCTTCGTGACGCGCGAACTGTGCAACCGCAGTGATGGAATCATCGTGCTCGCCTACGCGGGCCGGCGCGTTCTTGAAGAGCATTACGGTATCGACGCACGTAAGGTCCACGTGGTGTTGCACGGCGTTCCGGATGTGCCGCTACGTCGCAGCCAGCATTTCAAACGCTCGTTGGGCTTGGAGAACAAGACCGTGCTTGCGACGTTTGGGCTGCTCAGCCGCGGCAAGGGTATCGAGTACGTCATCGAGGCGCTGCCTGCAATTTTTGAGCGGCATCCCGACGCGCACTATTTGCTGTTGGGCGAGACTCACCCCGAAGTAAAAAACTACGAAGGCGAAGCGTATCGCGAGTCCTTGCAGCAGCGCGTCGCCGAGCTTGGACTCGCCGACCGCGTCACGTTCAAGAACCACTATATGCAAGACGATGAAGTCGTGGCCTCGCTCGAGGCGACAGACATCTACGTGTCGCCATCACTCGATCCTAACCAGATCGTGAGCGGTACGCTGTCGTATGCCGTCGCGTGCGGCCGTGTCGTTGTCGCGACCGAATCGACCTACGCCAAAGAGTTACTCGCAGACGGGCGTGGCATCACCGTGCCCTTCCGAGATTCACAAAGCGTTTCCGCAGCGGTCAACGCGGTGCTTGACGACGCGCATCTACGCTCGTCTATCGAAACCGCGGCATATCGCTTCGGCCGTTTGATGACGTGGCCCAAGGTCGCGCGCGCGTACCAGAACACGTTCTGCGCTGCGATGGAGCATCGCGCGATGCGTTCGGTTCCTGCTGCCGCACTGGATACCAGCACTTCGAAGCTTTGGAATGGAGCGCTTCAGCGACGTGCCTCCACGCTCACAACGAGTTTGAGCGAAAGCGGCAGCCGCGGTAAATAGACGGACTCCGTGAGCGGTTCACGCCCGCCCGGCGTTTCAGTTGATTTTCTTCGGAACGCTGCGGATGGAGTTTTACTCGACGCTGTTATAAGCGGCGATGCTCCGTCATTTGGTCACTGCCGGGTCCTCACAGACGGCTTTGGTATGGCGCAATTCGCGCGCGGCCGCGAACCCGACATGGAGTTCGGGTACTGCGTAGACGACAACGCCCGCGCCTTTTTGGCGGCCATCCTGGCACTTCGCGTAAAGGAAGATTTTGACGACGCGCAGCTTGTGGGCGACACCGCTCTGCGCTTTTTGGAATTTGCGCAACGGCCGGATGGTCAGTTTCACAACCTGGTCGACGCCGATCGTTCCTTTCAGGATGACATCGGCTCGCCGGACTCGTTCGGCCGCACGGTCTGGGCCTGCGGCGTCGCTGCCCGTTGTGCGCCAACGGAAGATTGGCGCGCGCGTTCCCAGCGCTTACTCGAAAAAAGCCTGCCGCACATCGCCACGCTCCACGGGTTGCGTCCACGAGCATATGCGGTCTTGGGGTTGGCAGCGGTGCTCGATCCACTGAAGGCCTCGCTCGTTTCGCCGCTCGCGGGTCCCTTGCCCAATCATCTGCATGATGAGGCGCAGAAATTATTGGAGAACCAAGCACAAAGACTGAGCGACGAATTCCGGCAGCACGCCACGACCGATTGGCCGTGGTGGGAAGATCAGCTGAGCTGGGGCAATGCGCGTCTGCCCGAAGCGCTCTTGCGCGCAGCAATCGTTCTGGGCGACCCCGCTGTTCGCGAAAATGGATTTAAGGCGCTGGAATTTCTGGCTGCAGTCACCCACCCAGAACCTGTGTTCCGGCCAATCGGCAACGCGGGCTGGTACAAAAAGGGCGGCGAGAGGCCGCTGTACGATCAGCAACCCATCGAGGCCTGTTGCATGGTTGACGTGTGGTTGGCGGCCCAGCAGCTAAGCGGCGAAAAGCATCACCACCAAAAAGCACTTGAGGCCTTTTCTTGGTTTCTTGGTTTGAATACGGACAACCTAATGATAGCAGATCCGAAATCCGGCGGCTGTTACGACGGACTCATGCCGGGAACTGTGAACCAGAACATGGGCGCTGAGAGCACGCTGTCGTACGTGCATGCCCACGCCGCGCTGGCGATCGCCGCCAAGAAGAAGCAGCCTTAAACGCCCCGGCCAAAGGTATAGATTGTCCGGTGTTACTCCGGGCCGTATAATATAACCACCCCAGTTAGCGAGAAATTCATGAACGATCAATTGGCAACCAGCGACGAGCGCGACGCGCTCGACGCATATTCGCGCGCAGTCGTCGGCGCAGTCGAGCAAGTCGGTCCGGCAGTCATAAGCGTCGGCATGGCACGCCGTGCTCCAGAACAACTGCAGCGGCGGGGCTTGAATGAGCTCCATGGCGCTGGCAGCGGCCTTGTCATTACACCGGACGGTTTCGTGTTGACGAACAGCCACGTCGTCAAGGATGCCGATCGCATCAACGTGCGTTTCCAAGACGGACGGAGCATGCCCGCGCTCGTGGTCGGCACGGATCCGCATAGCGACTTAGCGGTTTTGCGCGTGCCCGACGCGGGTTTGCCGAGCGCGCAGCTTGCCGATTCGTCGCAGCTGCGTGTCGGGCAGCTCGTGGTCGCCATCGGCAATCCGCTGGGATTTCAAACGACGGTCACGGCAGGTGTGGTCAGCGCTTTAGGCAGGACGTTGCGCTCGGAAACAGGGCGGCTCATCGAAGGAGTTATCCAAACTGATGCCGCTTTGAATCCGGGCAACTCCGGCGGTCCGCTGGTTGACTTCCGCGGGCATGTCGTCGGCATCAATACTGCGATCATCGCCGGTTCGCAAGGCATCTGTTTTGCAATACCGGTGAACACCGCCCGCTGGGTCGCCGCGCAGCTCATCAATGCCGGCGTCGTGCGCCGCGCTTACTTGGGCGTCGTGCTGCAGATGGCAAGCATGGAGCGCCGCTTAGCGGATCGTCTCACTATCAGCGCGGCGAGCGCAGCGCTGGTCACCGAGGTGCAAACCGATAGTGCTGCCAGCAAAGCGGGCGTCCGCGCGGGCGACATCATCATCAAAGCAGCCGGTCAGTCGATCGTCTCTCCCGATGATTTACAGATTGTCTTGGGCCGCCATCCGCTCGGCACGCCGTTGGTATTGGAAATCGTGCGCGGCAACGAACGCCTGACGATCGAAGCGCTGCCCACGGAGTTGAACGAAGCGGCGTAGCTGCGCCATAAAAGTCCGTCATCACATCGCGCAGCGGAGGCTGCCGCCGCGTTCGTCCCGAAGTTGCACGATTGATGGATCCCCTTGCCTCGCTCAACGACGAGCAACGAGCCGCGGCCGCCGAAACAGAGGGCGCCGTTCTTATTTTTGCGGGTGCCGGCAGCGGCAAGACGCGCGTCCTCACACACCGTGTGGCCCATCTTTTAGCGCAAAACAAGGCTCCCGCATACCGGATCCTTGCAGTCACGTTTACCAACAAGGCCGCCGGCGAGCTTAAGAGCCGCTTGGCTCAGCTGGTCGGCAAGGACGCACACGGCTTGTGGGTGGGCACTTTTCATTCAATCGGGGTGCGTATCTTACGGCGCGATGGCGCAGCGGTCGGGGTGGCCCCGAATTTTGTCATCTATGACGAAACCGACCAGCGCGCGCTTGTCAAAGAAATCCTCAAGGATCTCAACTTGGACGAGCGGCATTTTCCCCCGGGCAACATCCTGGCGCAAATCAGCCGCGCCAAAGAACGCTGCCAGACCGCTGAGGCGTTTGCCGACAGCGCCGAGGGGCAGCTTTCCAAGACAACCGTGGCGGTCTATCTCCAATATGAGCGGCGGCTGGCGAAGTCAAATGCGCTCGATTTTGACGATCTCATCATGAAACCACTCGCCCTGCTCGAGCGCGGCGACGAGCTGAGCAAGTACTATCAAAGCCGTTTTTCGTACGTGCTGGTTGACGAGTACCAAGACGTCAATGAAGCGCAATATCGCATGGTGCGCGCGCTGTCACGTGGCTCGGGCAACATTTGTGTCGTCGGCGACGACGATCAGTCGATCTACAGTTTCCGTGGCGCCGACCACCGCATCATTCTGCGCTTCGAGCGCGACTTTCCAGGAGCCAAGACGTTCCGGCTGGAGCGCAATTACCGTTCCAGCGCAGCGGTGCTGAATGCGGCGAATGCGCTCGTAACCCATAACACGCAACGTCATCACAAGAAATTGTGGACTCCGCGCGAGGGCGGCAAGCCGGTAACCGTGTTTTGTGCCGGCACCGACCGTGAAGAGGCGCGCTTCATCGTCGAACTCATTCGCGCCGGCATTCGCGAAGAGGGCCGCTCCTTTAACGACTTCGCAGTTCTCTATCGTACGAATGCGCAGTCGCGATCGGTTGAAGAGGCGATGCTCAGCGAGGGCATGCCCTATCGGGTGGTGGGCGGCGTGGGGTTTTACGCCCGCGCTGAGGTAAAAGACGCACTATCGTATCTGCGTTTTATCGCCAACCGCAAAGACAGCGTGAGCGCAAGGCGCATCATCAACGCGCCGCGGCGCGGTATCGGCCAATCGACGCTGAACGCGATCGGGGAAGAAGGCGCACGCCGCGGACTGTCATTCGCAGAAGCGCTGGCGGATCCGGCTATAGTGGAATCGGCCGCGCCTAAGAAAGCTCGCGACATCGCAGCCTTCATGCGCGACATCGAGGTCTTCACGCGGGTCGGCGAGGAACGAGGGCCGGCGGCGCTGCTCGTGAGCGTGCTTGAGGAAACGGGCTACGTGCGGGAGCTACAAGCCGAAAATACCATGGAATCGCAGAGCCGCATAGAAAACTTGCAAGAGCTCATCGGCGTCGCGCGCGATTACGAAGAACGCGAAGGCCCCGATCTGCTGGGCTTTCTATCGAATATTTCGCTCGTGTCCGATCTCGATGCGATGGATGTGAGCAAATCCGCCGTGACCCTGATGACCCTGCACATGGCGAAAGGCTTGGAGTTTCCGGTGGTCGTGCTGTGCGGGCTCGAGGAAGGCATTTTTCCTCACAATCGCTCTTTGCTCGATCCAAGCGAAATCGAAGAAGAACGGCGCCTCTGCTACGTGGGACTTACGCGCGCTATGGATGAGCTATATCTGACCTTCGCGCGGCGCCGCATGACCTACGGGAGCGCGTACATGCATCCGCCCTCGCGCTTTTTCGGTGAGATGGCGGGCTTGGAGTATCTGAATGCACCGCCGGTGCCCGCCATCGGCGGTAGCACGGGCGGCTGGGACGATGTCGCATTGCCTGCTCCTGCGCTTGCTCAAGAACCGATCGACTTGAGCGTCGGTGACCGCGTCATGCATCAAAAATTTGGCCCCGGCGTGGTGCTCGACGTGCGCGGGGCCGGGGGCGACGCATTCGTCACCGTGCAGTTCGAGAACGCAGGCCGCAAGAGCATCATGCTCAACTATGCAAAGATGGAAAAGCTCGCTGGTGTGGCTGAGGGTTCGACGCCGTGAGCATTCGGGTGGCTGTCGCCGGCGCGTATGGAAAAACCGGACGGATCATCAGCGATGCCCTGGCCGGAGCCGCCGGAATAGAACTGGTCGGGCAGCTTGTGAAAAACGTCAAGCCCAAAGCGCCCAACGACTACACCGACGTGGCGACGCTCAAATCCGCGGTCAATCCACAGGTGTTGGTCGATTTCACGGTTTTTCCTGATTCGAAAAGCATCGCATTGCGCGCCATCGAGTTGGGTATTCGTCCGGTCATCGGCACCTCGGGTTACAAGGCCGAAGACGTGGCCGAGTTGCGCGCGGCGTGCGAGCGCGCGCATATCGGCGCGGTGCTGGCCGCAAATTTCGCACCGGGTGCGGTGCTCATGATGCAGTTCGCCCAGGTCGCCGCTCCGTTCTTCAGCACGGCGGAAATCGTCGAAACTCATGATGCCGGAAAGAAGGATGCGCCGTCGGGTACGGCGCTCGCAACGGCCGAGCGCATGGCCCAGTCTGGGACTTTTCAACACCGGGCTGCTGAAATCATGAAGGCGGAAGGTGCGCGAGGCGCCGATGTACATGGTGTGGGAATTCACAGCTTGCGGCTGCCCGGCGTCATCTCGAGCCAGGAAGTGCAGCTTGTCAATGATGACGAGACGCTGGTGATCCGCCACATCACCTCGTCGCGGCGCGCATTCGTGCCGGGCGTCATCCAAGCGGTGCACGCAGCGGCGCAGCTGGATCATCTAGTTGTCGGCCTCGAGGGATTGCTCGCTTGAGCTCGATTGCATATAACGTCGCGATCGTCGGCGCGACCGGTTTGGTCGGCGAAACGCTTTTACAAATCTTGAGCGAGCGTCACTTCCCGGTGGGCGAGCTGCGGTTGTTTGCAACAGCGCGCTCGGCCGGTGCAGAAATCTCGGCGTTTGGAAAACGCATCGCAGTGAACGCGATCCAAACGGATCGTGTCGATTCCGATCCCGCTGTCTTGGAGATGTTCAGCGGCATTGACGTTGCTTTTTTCGCAGCCGGTGAAGCCGTCAGCCGTCAGTTCGCGCGCCCTTTAGCAGCACGCGGCACGCTCGTCATTGACAAATCTCCGGCGTTTCGCTTGGCCTCCGAAGTGCCGCTGATTGTGTCTGAAGTGAATGCCGGCGCGGCCGAGGGAAAAAAGCTGATTGCGAACCCCAACTGCTCGACCATACCGCTTGCTGTCGCGCTGAACGTGGTGCACCGCACTTTCGGCTTGCGCTGGCTCAGCGTTTCAACCTATCAAAGCGTATCCGGTGCCGGCAAAGATGCGCTGTCCGAATTCGAGCAGCAGCTTGGCGGGTCACAAGAGCAGCACGCTTTGCCGCGGCGCATCGCCGGCAACCTCTTTCCGGATATAGGACCGTTCGACGCGAGCGGCTATAGTGAAGAAGAGCGCAAGATCGCGCTGGAGCTGACAAAAATACTTGACCTGGACGAGGTTCCTATTTCCGCTACCACCGTTCGGGTGCCGGTTGCTATCGGTCATGCCGAAGCCATCGCGTTTCAAACGAAGCTGCCCGCCTCGCGAGCCGATATCGCCGCAAGCATCGCAGCGTCGCCCGGGGTGAACTTCATGGACGGCCCTGGCTATGCAACCCCGCTGGAGGCCGCGGGTCGCGACGAGGTATTCGTCGGCCGCTTGCGCCGCGACCACGCGCACGAGGGTGCCTTCCTCGCGTGGATCGTTTGCGACAACCTGCGCAAAGGTGCAGCCACGAATGCGGTGCAGATCGCAGAGCAGTTGTTACCGCAGATCGCCGAACACTTGTTGCCGCAAAACGTCAAGCTTCCGGCATGAAAGGCACCACGGATAATCCGCACATCGGAGAAACGCGACCGACTGTGGTTGTCATGAAGTTCGGCGGCTCGTCGCTTGCGAGCCTGGAGTTGCGTTCGCACGCGGCCGACCGCGTGCACGACGCGGTTGCCGGCGACAAAAAGGTCATCGTTGTGACCTCAGCCATCGGCCGGAAACCGGACCCGTATTCCACCGACGCGCTGCTCGCTCTTACGCCGGAAGCCCGCAGCGGTCCTAATCGCGACCTGCTGCTCGCGAGTGGTGAGATGATAAGCGCTGCAGTCTTTTCCGAGTTATTGGAGTCGCGCGGCATCCCGGCGCGCGCCTTGACGGGGGCGCAAGCAGGCATAGTAACGGATGCTGCGCATGGCGATGCGAATATCATCTCCGTCAACGGCGGTATGCTCACGGCCCTGCTGGAAGCCGGCGTCGTTCCCGTCGTATGCGGTTTTCAAGGCGCTACCGAGGACGGAACGATCACGACGTTGGGGCGCGGCGGCAGCGATCTCAGCGCGGTGGCGCTGGCGGGTGCCTTCCACGGCGCGACCCTCGATATTTTCACGGACGTCGAGGGGGTCATGACGGCGGATCCAAAGCGCGTACCGGCCGCGCGCACGGTCGCAGAGCTTACGTTTGAAGAAGTGAGCGAGCTATCGCAACACGGTGCCACGGTGGTGCATGATAAGGCGGCCGAGCTTGCACGGCTCGCAAAATTACCGTTTGCGGTGCGCAGCATGCACAGCGGCAAAGGTACGCTCGTCACCGATGCCGCGCTGCGCAGCGCCGCCCATCCGGTCACCGGCGTGACGACGGCTTTCGGCTACACGTTCTTACACGTCGTGCCCGAAGCAGCCGTGTTGCCCGGCGGCTGGGAACAAGACGCTTTTCGAGCGCTCTCGGAAGCGCGCATCAGCCTCGATTGCGTGAACGTCAACGCGGCGGGTCTATTTTTTATCGTTAAAGACAGCGATCTCGCCGCGGCCCACGCAAAACTCGAACCGCTGCCGTTGGCGCTGCGAATTCGCCGCGATTGTGCCAAGATATCGATCGTGGGCGCGGGCATGCGGGGAACGCCGGGTGTCATGTATCGCGCGGTTCGCGCGCTCAGCCTTGCCGGCGTGCCCATCGTCCACAGCACCGACTCCAACATAACCATTTCCGTGCTCGTCCCGGGCACGCTTGCAGCGACAGCGGAAAACGCGCTACACAAGGACTTTGATCTGGCAACAGACCCTGGAGGAACATGATGCATTTCGGACGTTTCGGCCCCGTCGCGACGGCGATGATCACACCGATGCAGCGCGACGGTTCCATCAACCACGAGGAAGCCGGCCGCCTGGCGCGTTGGCTGATCGAACATGGCAGCAGCGCTCTCGTCATTGCCGGCACCACCGGCGAATCACCGACGCTCGATGATGAAGAAAAACTGGAATTATTCGGCACGATCGTCCAGGCTGTCGGCAAGCGCGTCCCCATTATTGCAAATACAGGCGGTAACGACACCCACCACTCGGTAGAGCTGAGCAAGGCTGCAGCGACGTGCGGCGTGGACGCCTTGATGGCGGTTGGCCCATATTATAACAAGCCGCCGCAAGCGGGTTTGCTCCGTCACTTCACCGCGATCTCAGACGCGACCGACTTGCCGCTCATGATCTACAACATTCCCGGGCGCACCGCCGTGAATATCTTGCCGGAGACGATTCTCAAGTTGGCCGCGCATCCGAAAATAGTGGCGGTGAAAGAGTCAAGCGGCGATCTCAACCAGATATCCGAACTCGTGGCGGGCGTACCACCCGGCTTTGACGTGTATTGCGGCGACGATTATTTGGCGCTGCCCGCAGCGTCGGTGGGCGCATGCGGAGTCGTCAGCGTCGTGAGCCACGTCGCAGGCATGGAGCTTACGGATATGCTGAACGCATTTGTGCGAGGTGATAACGATCGAGCGATGGGGTTGCATCACTCTTTGCTGCCGCTGTTCCGCGGATTGTTTGCCGTGACGTCGCCGATTCCGGTCAAAACCGCAATGCAGTTCTTCGGGTTTGCCACCGGCTCGTGCCGGCCCCCGCTGTGCGATCTTAGCGCTGATCAGAAGACTGCGCTATTGGGATTGCTCAAGCCTTGGCTGCCGGCAACGGCAATCGCGACCGCTGGCTAGGGTACACTCAGTGCGCACGTCGGCACCGGTGCGCATCTTAGGTTCACGCGTTGATGTCGTATCGCTCGCGCAGGCGGAGGATCGCGTCGCACGGTTGATCGCGGAACGGCGCTTTGCGCACGTGGTGACGTTCGGCAGCGAAATGGCGATGCTGGCAGCGCGCGACAGCGCCTATCGCGACGTCATCAACCAAGCGGACTTGGTCGTTGCGGATACGATCGGCGTCGTGTACGCAGGCCGGCTGCTGGGCGCTGCGCTACCCGACCGCGTCGCGGGCATAGAATTAGCCGAAGCGATATGCGGGCGCTGCGCACGCAATGGCACGCCCGTATTCCTGTTCGGTGCAGTGCCCGGAGTTGCTGAAGCTGCTGCAAGCGCCCTGGTACAACGCCATCCCACGCTCAAGGTCGCCGGAGTGCAGCACGGCTACTTCGGGGAAGCGGAGGAGCCGGCGATCGTCGGCGCGATCCGCAACTCGGGCGCCCAGTTGCTGTTGGTTGCGCTCGGCTTTCCCAAGCAAGAATTCTGGATCCGCCGGCACGCGCAGGCGCTGGGCGGAATCATCTGCATCGGAGTAGGCGGAACTTTGGACGTCTTCGCTGGGCGCGTGACACGCGCGCCAAAAATAATGCGGCAGGCGGGCTTGGAGTGGTTATACCGTCTGCTGCGGGAGCCGCAACGGCTTGCGCGCCAGCTCGTTCTGCCGCAATTCGCGGTGAGCGTCATAAGTCAAGCTTGGCACGAACGGCGGCTCAAAAAGCGGGGCCCTTCGTGACATACCTCAGCAACGCGGTAAGAACATGCGGGGTATGATCTTGGCGGGTGGTCTTTCCACTCGTCTCTATCCACTGACGCTTGATGTTCCCAAGCCTTTGGTACCGGTGCTCGACCGGCCGGTTGTCGCGCACGTGATAGATTATTTGAAGCGGTATGGCGTGGACGACATCATCATCAACGTCCACTATTTTCCCGAAGCAGTGCGCTCGTACATCGGCGATGGTTCGGCGTGGGGAGTGCGCGTGGAATATCTACACGAGCCGGAATTAATGGGGAGTGCGGGCGCCGTTCGGTCGGTTGCCGAGCGCTTCACCGGAACCTTCGTCGTTATCGGTTGCGACGATGTCACCGACATCGACTTGCATGCGGCGCTCGCTTTTCACAGAGAGCGCGCAGCCGAGGCCAGTATCGTACTGGCCGAAGTCGCCGACGTTTCGCAATATGGAGCCGTTGTCACTGCCGGCGACGGGCGCATCCTGCAGTTTCAAGAAAAACCAGCGAAAGGCACTGAACTCAGCCATCTGGCGAACACCGGAGTCTATATCTTCGAGCCTCAATTATTGCAGCGCATACCAGCTCATACATTCTACGATTTCGGCAAGCAAGTTTTTCCTGAGTTGTTGCGCGCGGAAGCCGCCTTTTATGGGATGGCACAAGACGCTTACTGGTGCGATATCGGCACACCGCCCGAATATCGGCGCGTGCACATGGATGCGTTGCGTGGCAAGATCAAACTCACCATGCCGCACAACGCCCAGATTCATGACAGCGTGTTGCTGGGTGCGCGGGCGCAAATTTCGCCGGAAGCGCACATCGTTGGACCAGCGTGCATCGGTGCGGGCAGCGTTATCGAGGCAGGAGCCCAGGTTGCGCGATCGATTTTTTGGGAGCGGGTGAGGGTCGGGGCCGGCGCACGAGTGAGTGATGCGGTGCTCGCGACGGGTGCGTGCGTTGAACCGGCCGCAATAGTCGGGGGCGGCGAATACGGTCAGAACGCCCGCATAGTGTAGGGCTCGGGGTTAACCTCGATTCAGAGCCGAACGCTACCCCGAATAACCTCGGGAGGCGTCCAATGACCGATCAGATGTACCATGAAAGCGATCGAATGTTTCAGGATCGCTTCGATACGCGGCGGCTGGCAGACCGCATCGAATCACGGTTGGTCAGCGATTGCATCGACGAAGAAGATCGGGCATTTATCGAGCAGCGCGACATGTTCTTTCTCTCGACGGTCGATCATCGAGGTTATCCGACCTGTTCGTACAAGGGCGGCGATCCGGGATTCATTCGCGTCCTTGACCCGCACACGATCGCGTTTCCAAATTACGACGGTAACGGCATGTATCTTTCGATGGGCAACGCCGCCGCACAGCGGAAAGTCGGCCTGCTGTTCATAGATTTTGAAAGCCCGAAGCGGCTGCGGGTGCACGGCGATGCTACCATCGACTTCGACGATCGTCTGACGAGCGAATACCCCGAAGCACAATTCGTCGTTCGCGTTTCTGTACGTGAAGTGTTTCCGAACTGCCCTCGCTATATCCACCGTTACGCGCTAGTTGAACGGTCGCGCTTCGTGCCTAAGGCTGGGAGCGCGACTCCGTTTCCCGATTGGAAGAAAAGCGACTGGGCGTCGGACGTCTTGCCAAAGAGCGACAAAGCCGGCTAAAAATTATGAAAGTGACTAATCACATTCCGGTCTTAGCATGGTGCCCGTAAATTCCCCAGTCCAATGCTGCCAAGAACTGAGGATGCAGAACGACGACGATGCCCAGGATAGCGACCGCGCTGCCGACGACTAGGTGCAATCGTTCACCATAACGCCAATTCTTCTCCGCATAAAACACGAGCGTGATGGCTGCCATCCAAACCAAATTCATAAGGCCCACGATAGCAAGCACCGTCATCAACGCCCAACAGCAACCTAAACAGTATGCGCCGTGAGCGAGTCCAACAGTAAAAGCCCCACGCGCACCGCTGTTAAAGTCGTGGGTCATGATGAACCCAAGCGGCGTTCGGCACTTGTGCAAACACAGCGTTTTCCACGGCGTGAACTGATATAAGCCACAGAGGATCAATGCAATGCCGGCTCCGACCGCCACCGCATGAGGCGTCTGGCCGCTTGCGGCGACGTTGCGAAACGCGAAGAGGACGGAGAGGGGGATCATGCCTACGGCTGTCCAGACCATGAGAAAGCCCGCGACAAAGGCAACTGTCGCGCCGATTCCTTCGCCGCGATGCGCCACGACCATACGATGAGCGAGCACCATCGGACCAATCGTCGGAAACATCATCGCGACCATCATGGTGAGCCACATAGCGAGAAAAATCACGGCACCCATGTCGAGCGCCATAGAGCGGCCGATCTGCGCGATTCCCATTGCCATGCCGGCCACGCCGACGGAGCTTCGGATTGTCACGAACCAGGCGAGTGCGGCGAGGACCAGCAACGCTCCGACCGTCGCGCGCGCGACGTTACGATCGAGTACCGGCGCAGTCGTCACAGCGGCGACGTTCCTAAGATCAGCCTTCGTACGCAAACTCGGCGATGAAAGCGTTTGTTTTGCTCATCTCCGCATTCCAGTGACCGTTGTAGCGGATATTTCCCGACTTTCCTTGCCTCACTGGTTGGGTTAGTGCTCCGAACGGCAGATTCGAGAGCACCGGAGCCGTCTGACCGTCGCCGCCAGTCATCTCCTCGATGTCACCCTCCAGTACGCCTGGTATCTTGAGGCGGCGTTTCTTGCCGTCGTTCTGAAATGTGATCGCGGCCTTCGTGACGCCTTCCACGCTACCCACGAGCGGACCGAGCGCGGCGAGGTGGCCTCCTGCTTGCCCCGAGAAAACGCTCGCCAGCGCGTTGAACTGTGCATCGGACGAGCGCTCGTCGATGTAGAGCGCGACCTTCCATCCACCTCCGAGCATGTTCTTACCAGCACGGACGACCATGACGGCATTTAGCCCTGCGAGGTCGGTTTCGTTGTGGCGCCCCTTCGTTACGTGCCAGCCAATAGCGACGTCGCAGTGATCCTGTGTCGCCAGACCTTGGAAAACGCAGTTGCAGCTCACGTCGCAGTTGCATGATTCAAAGTAGTCGCCTTCAACCTTAAAAGCCATTTACAACGCCTCCTGTGCCAGAATGAGTCGCGGACGAAACGCGTCAACAGTTCATGTTCGAGGTTTGTGATTGATTCCTTCAGTTTTTCAGACCGCTCTTACGTATCACAATTTGAGCGCCAAAACTGCCGCCCTTACGTGAGCCGCTCCACTATCGTTCAATACGCTCGCACACGCCGCCAGCGTAGCCCCGGTCGTCATGACATCGTCCACTAGCACAATTGTTTGACCGCGCACTCGGCGCGTATTCGGCCCTGCTTCGAAGGCGTGCTCAACGTTCCCACGTCGATCGCGTTGCGCTAGACCGCTTTGCGGAGCGGTGGCACGGTGCCGGACAATGACACCATCTGCAATCGGAATGTCACAAACCGACGCGATGCCGTTGGCAATTTCGAGGGCTTGATTGAAGCCCCGTTCGCGCAAGCGCGCGGCATGCAAAGGAACTGCCACTAAGTAACCGGCCCTTCGACGCAAACAACGCCCCAGCAACGTACCCAAGCGAATCGCAACCCTTCGCCGTTGGCGAAACTTCAACGCAAGTATTGCGTCCCGAAGCCCGCCTGTGTGTGAGCCTATTGCGGTGACGCTGAGCATGCTCGGGTGATCGGTATGCACGACCGGCGCGCTGGTTAGAAATCGGGAACAACAAGCATCGCATAGGTCGTCGCCAAAAACGTTGCAGGAGACACAGCGTTGTGGCAGCACCATGTCGAGAACGGAAACGACGCCGCGAGCAAGTGGCGCAAACATGCACAACGCTCACGTCGCCAATAGCTTTCGTCAAGCGCGAAGGAGAGCGCAGCACGAGCCCTAAACGCGCAACTTATGCAGGATGAACGCGCTATGCGCGACGCTCTCAAACTTGCGGCAAGGGCGCTCGGGCAGACGAGCCCAAACCCAATGGTTGGCGCGCTCGTGACATCCGGCGATGAGGTCATAGGGCGCGGATACCATTCACATGCAGGTGCGGACCACGCCGAGGTTGTGGCGCTTCGTGAAGCGGGTGAGCGCGCGCGCGGGGCCACGCTCTACATCACTTTGGAACCCTGTGCCCATCAAGGCCGGACACCACCCTGCGTAGAGACCATCCTTGAGGCCGGGCCCAAGCGCGTCGTGATCGCAATGGAAGACCCCGACGAACGTGTGCGCGGAAAGGGAATCGCCGCATTGCGCGCGGCGGGGATCGACGTCGAGGTGGGCGTGGCGGGAAAACAGGCAGCCCATCTCAACCGCATGTACGCGCATCAACGCCAAACCGGCTTACCCTACGTGACTTTGAAAATGGCGCAATCCTTAGACGGCAAGATCGCGGCGCATCCAGGAGATCGGCTGCAACTCACTGGCAAACAAGCTCAGCGACTCGTTCGCAAACTGCGCTTCGAGCATGACGCAGTGATGGTCGGCGCAGGCACGGTGCTGGCAGATGACCCGCAACTAACCGTCCGGCCCTCCAAACAACGCACGGTTCCCTACACGCGCATCGTGCTGGACGCGCACGGTCGCATACCGCTGCGGGCAAAGATCCTCAGGGACCAGATGCGCGCGCGCACCATCTTCGTGACCACTGCGTCATTGCCGCAGCATCTCAGCGGAGAATTGCAACGGCGCAACATCACCGTTATGCAGTGTGCCAGCGACAAAGATGGACTGGTCGATCTCAAAGACGCCATGCGGCAACTCGGTACATTGCAGATTCTGTCCATCTTGTGCGAGGGCGGTCCGACGCTTGCAGCCTCGCTGCTGCGGCAAGGCTTGGTAGCTGAGTTGCAGTGGCTGATCGCGCCGGTGGTATTTGGTGCGCAGGCGGTGTCGGTCGTCGGCGACCTGGATTCAGCTATCTTCGTTGACGTCGAGCAGTTGCGTCGCTTGGGAGACGACATCGCGCTCACGGCGCACGTGAAGCACGCCTGATGTTTGGTGGAATCATCACGCACATGGAAGAGGTCGCGAACTTTGTGGCCAACGCCGGCGGTCTCGAACTGCGCATCAAACGCGATAACGGCTTTCCGCGTCAGGAAGCCGGCGCGAGCGTATGCGTCAACGGCGTCTGCCTCACGGTGAAACGCTGCCAGGATCTGCTGGTCTTCGACGTAGTTCCAGAAACGCTCAGCCGCAGCAACCTCGGCAGCCTCAACATAGGCGAACTCGTAAACTTGGAGCCAAGCTTGCGCGTCGGTGATAAGATCGGCGGGCACTTCGTCTACGGGCATGTGGACGCGAGCGCGGAAATTATCGCAAAAGACCCGGAAGGCCAAGGCTATCGCATGTGGTGCGCAACGCCGCCGGCATTGCGGCGCCTGATCGTGGAGAAGGGCTACGTTGCCGTGGATGGCATCAGCCTCACTGTTGCGGCAGTTGAGCCCGAACGGTTCGCCGTGGCCCTCATACCGGAAACGCTAAAACGCACAACGTTGGGGCGGAAAGGCCCCGGGCTTTCCGTAAATATAGAAGCGGACCCGGTTGCCCGTTACGTGGCCGCGCAGGTAGTCCGCTAGGGAGACAGATCCGGCATGCCGCTTGCCACAATCGAAGAAGCAATCGCCGACATTCGTGCCGGTAAGATCGTCGTTGTCATGGATGACGAGGATCGCGAGAACGAAGGCGACCTGACGATGGCCGCGCAGATGGTCACGCCCGAAGCCGTCAACTTCATGACCAAGTACGGCCGCGGTCTCATCTGCGTGCCGATCATCGGACGTAGGCTGGATGAGCTCCACATTCCGATGATGGTCTCTGAGAACACGTCGATGTTCGAAACGGCTTTTACGGTTTCAATTGAAGCTAAAGGCCGCACCACGACCGGAATCTCTGCTCACGATCGCGCCGCCACCATAAAAGCGTTGCTCGATCCGAGCTCTAAGCCGGGCGATTTCGTCTGCCCCGGCCACACGTTTCCGCTCCGCTCGCGCGAAGGCGGCGTATTGGTGCGCGCCGGTCAAACCGAGGCGGCGGTGGATCTCGCGCGCCTCGCTGGACTTTATCCGGCGGGTGTGGTGTGTGAGATTCTCGCCGAGGACGGCAAGATGATGCGCCGTGCCCAGCTCGAGGTGCTAGCGGCCGAGCATCACCTCAAGCTCATCACCGTGAAGGATTTGATCGCCTACCGCATGCGCCACGAAAAGCTCGTGCAGCGCATCGCAACGTTCCGCATGCCCACCGGCTTTGGGGATTTCACCGGCTTTGGTTACGAGTCGCTCGTGGATAATGCTTGCCACGTCGCACTGGTCATGGGTGATATCAGCGACGGCAAGGATGTGCTTGTCCGCGTACACTCGGAATGCCTCACTGGCGACGTGCTGGCCAGCAAGCGCTGTGATTGCGCAGCGCAGCGTGACGGCGCGCTGCAAATCATTGCCAAGGCGGGCCGCGGCGTCTTCCTCTACCTGCATCAGGAAGGCCGGGGTATCGGGCTTGCCAACAAACTGCGCGCATACGAACTGCAGGATAGCGGCGCAGACACCGCTGAGGCGAACGAAAGACTCGGTCTGCCCGTGGATAAGCGCGATTACGGCATAGGCTCGCAGATCTTGCACGATCTGGGCGTGCGCGAGATAAAGATCATCACCAACAATCCGCGCAAGATCGTCGGGTTAGAGGGCTATGGGCTGAAGATGGTCGGGCGCGTACCCCTCATCATCGATCGCGACGAACACAATGCCGATTATCTGCAGACCAAGCGCGATAAATTGGGGCACCTCTTCGACGTCGACGGGATATCAGCGTCGCGGCCGAGTCCCACCCGCAAAGGCGTCTAGTTGCGCTTTGCCGTCGTCCGCTCGCTGTATAACGGCGAAATAACTACGGCTCTTCAGACTGGAGCGCTGCGCGCGTTCGCGGATGGCGGCGTGCCGACAAGCGACGTTGAGGTGTTCGACGTGCCGGGTTCGTTTGAGCTTCCCGTGTGTGCGCTATGGCTCGCTAACACCAAACGGTTCGACGCTATCGTGTGTCTCGGCTGCGTCATTCGCGGCGAGACGACGCACTTCGAGTATGTCGCAGGCGAGGCGGCGCGCGGCATCGCCAACGTCGCGCTGCAGACCAGTGTGCCGGTGATTTTTGGCGTGCTCACTACTGCAACGGTCGCCCAGGCCAAGCAACGCGCAAGCGATGTCAACCGAGGAACTCCGCAACACAGCATGGCTGCTGCGCGCCTCGGTGTGAAAGTGTCCCCAGAAGATACAAAGGGTAACAAGGGCTACGAGGCAGCTCAGAGCGCGCTGCACATGGCGGCCTTACGCAACAAACTTTCTTAAGCATGAGCTGGAAAGAACACCTCGAGCTTCATCCCGGCGGCTATTACCGGTGGTGCGATGAGCTCACCGGCGGCGTTGAAGTGCGTCTTTTCCTGACGCCAACGCTGCTCGCCGACGCCGAGGAAATTCTCTCAGGCCAAATCATCAACGCCACAAAATTTTCGGGCGTTCGTTTGGTTGTCATTACGCCTGATGTTCACCATGGCTATGGGGTTCCGGTTGGTTGTGTACTGGTCACCGACTGCGACGGTGGTTCGGTTGCGATGGGTCCGGTCGGATACGACATCGGCTGTGGCATGATGACAGCGTCGTCGAGCGTGCCGGCTGACGAAGCAACGCTGGAAAACAAGCTGGCCTTCAACCGCGCGGTCATGCAACGCATTGCGATGGGCGCGGGCGGCAAAAGCCAAGCGCTGCGTGATCTAACCGAAAAACAGTTTGAACGCTTGGTGCGCGGTGGCGCGGGATACTACATCGAACAATATGAGGCGGAGATCGATCGCAGTCACGCGGAGCGCGATCGTCTGCCTGTCGCCGACAGCTGGACGATACCCTGGGGTGGGCGCGGCCGGCCTGAACGCGGTATTCAGCAATTGGGAAGCTTGGGCGGCGGCAATCACTTTATCGAACTGCAACGCTGCGAACAAACGCAAACGCTCTTCGTGCAGGTCCACACCGGCAGTCGCGGTTTCGGTCACGGCCTTGCGACAAACTATTTCGATTTGGCACAAGCCGAAAAACCAGACAAGATCGCGCATTTGGATCTGGGTTACTTCACACCTGACTCGGGCCACTATGAAGACTATCTCAACGCGGTGGCTGCCGGTGGAAACTTTGCGATTATCAACCGGCTGGTCATTTTCGAACAAGTAGCTGCGGCGTTCCGCGACGTGTTCAATGATGATCTATCGCTCGTGTATGAGATCAGCCACAATCTCGTGCAAAAAGAATTGCACGACGAGTTCGGTTGGGTGTGGGTGCACCGCAAGGGCGCGACGCGCGCTTTCCCGGCCGGCCATCCCTCACTGAAGGGTACGCAGTGGCAAGACTCCGGCCATCCCGTGCTGATTCCGGGAAGCAACAAAGACTACAGCTACATTCTGCGCCCCGCAGCCGGCGCTTCAAAGAGCGCGTATTCCGTCAATCACGGCGCTGGACGAAGATTGTCGCGTACCGCCGCCGTGCGCACGCTCAACCAGCGCGCTATTGACGATGAGTATCGCGAGGCGGGCATTTTGGTCAACACCGACGGCCGCGTGCCGATCGACGAAGCGGCGCCGTGCTACAAGTCATCCCGCGAAGTGATTGACTGCGTTGTGTCCGCTGGGTTAGCGACCGTGGAATATGAGCTGTGGCCGCTGTCCTCGCTCAAAGGCACGGACGAACCTCGTGGTAAGCGCCGCAAACAGCTGCGCTAGAAAAGCGCGAGGGTGAACTCTCGCGCCCACATTCCCAAACTATAATTTCAACATGCGGCGCAGCGCCGGGTAGTCAACCTTTGCGTTGTGGCGCCGATCCACGGGAATGCGCGGCACGAGACGAACGCTATCGATATTTGCCCAACTGACGATATCGTTCAATTCGTCCAGATTCGGCGCAGCCTGAGCGGGCTCGATGACAAGTATGCGGCGCGTGGCGTCGCTCACAAGCGCACTGCGGCGTACGGTGGCGTAGTGGCTGGCGGCGCACTCGACTGCGAACGGATAAAGTGTTCCTTTGGGATCGGCAACCTTTGCATTGCATCTGCCCAGTAACCACAAACGTCCGCGCGGGTCAAAGTAGCCCATGTCGCCGGTGCGGTGCCAAATAACGCCGTCAACTTTGAACTTGGTCTCTTCGTCCCCGCGACCGTGCAGGTAGCCAGGCAGCACGTGATCGCCTGACACGACGATTTCCCCAGCTTCGCCTTGGACGCGCTTCAACTGTTCGAAATCCGTCTGCGACAGCGGGCCGAGGGGCTGTCCCCACTTGTCTGCAATGATCGCCGCGCGAATGCCGTTAACCGGCACGCCTGCGATCAGACCAGCGCCTTCGCGCATTGCTTGCCGATCGGCCGCCGAGATATCGTCACGTGCGATGTCAGCGATCGGCTCGGCCTCAGTCGAACCGTATATCGCGGTGACTCTGGCATGAGGAGCGAATCGCGCGATGCAATCCAACGTGCGCGGAAATACGGGTGCCCCACCGCAAGCGACCTTACGCAAGAGCGGTAGTTGCACGTTCTCCCGCTCGCAGTAGTCAGCGAGCCGCTCGAACAAAGCCGGCGATGCACATGCCGTCGTGACAGCGTGTTGCTGCGCGTCCGCGAAAACTCGAGACCCATCAACGGCCCCGGGCCGGCGCAAGTCAGCCGCGCTGATCACGCTTGTAACGCCACAGGCTAGATTCGCGAGCAGAACGATCGGCAAGGTGGTGAGGTCGATGGCACCGGCCGTGAGGGATAGATTTTCTTGCAGCCGCTGCAATTGGGCCCGCAGCAAGAAGTGAGAACGCACCGCTGCCTTCGGCTGACCGGTACTACCACTCGTAAACGTCATGAGAGCCGGCGCATCGGGCTGCACTGCAGAGATAGACCCAAACTCTTCCGTAACGGGCAGCGCATGCTCATCGGAGGCACGCCGCCAGCGGGTAGCACCCCAAAGAGCGCCGGTCGAGTAACGCCGCTTGATCGACCGCAGTGCCGGAAAGCGCCAGCGCAACAGTTGCGCGCCGCCGCTGCCAAAAAATGCCGCGGGCGGTTGTAGCGCGCAACACGCTGCGATGACATGCGCATCCGCCGAGGGATCGATGAACATCGCGACTGCACCAAGCTGCAAGATCGCGGTCAAGGCCGCATACAGCTCGATGCTCATCCCATGAACGATCAACACCGCGTCGCCTGCTCCGATCCCGTCCTGGTGCAGCGCTTGAGCGCAACCTGACGCGTGCAAGGCGAGCTCGGCAAAAGTGATGACGCGCCCGCGGCCATGCGCTTCAATGATCGCCGCAGAGTCCGGCCGTTCGAGCGCTTGGACGCGCAAGAGGCAGGCTACGTTTTCGTTCACGCGCTTAAGCTTCGTGAATACAGCGCATAACCGCGAATCGTGGTGCCAAAGCGACTGCTCAAGCGACGCGATGAGGCGTTGCCATCGTGGATCAAGGCATGGATCGCCCGGCGGTATCCAATCTCCAAGCCGCGCTGCCGGCAGCGATCGAGCAGTAAACCGCCCAACCCCGAGAGTTCGTGTTGCGGCACGATCGCAAGTGTCTTGACGATCATCGTGTCGACGTGCAGTCCGCGCTTGGCTTGCAACCAATCCGGCACGCTAAAAACAAATCCGAGCGGTTCATCGTTGCGTTCCGCGAGGAAGACGAGCTCCGGACGCACGTACTTCTCGAGCGGCTCGTAGAGAGCGATGCACTCCGCCCGGCTCAAAGGGCTGTAGAGAAATGCGTTTTGAAAACTGACCAGCGAGATCGAATAGATCCGTTCCAGCTCGGATCGAAATGTGTGCGAGTCCATGTTGCGGATGCGCACATTCAAACTGCTCATCCGCGCTTCGAGTTCGGGCACCCGTGGATCGCGCACGGCGAGGTCGGCATCGCTGGCGGAAGAATAGTGCGCCAATTCTACAAAGCCGGCGCTCGTGAAATGCGCTGGCCAGTCATCGGGATTGTCCGGCTCGAGAAAAAACGGTGGCTCGGCGCCGCGCTCGGTCAATAAACGATAACGCTTCCACGTGCTGCCGTCGATGGGGCCGATCGCAAGCTCGCAACTCTCTGACTGCAGGCGCGCGCAGGCGTGTCGTAGCAGCTCGCGACCGGCTTGCTGACTGAGCGCGCCGTAATGACCGATATAGCCCGCGCGTTTGCCGTCCACGCTGCGAGCGGTACTCCACCACAAAGAGCAGCGGGCTTGCACCTCGCCATTGGCAACCGCCATCCAGTGCTCGTCCGCGTCCGCGATCTGCGGCGGGATTAAGACGCTCGTTCCAGGGATGGCGCAGAAGCGCTCCAGCGTGGTGCCGCTGGCCGTTGCGAACTCAAACACGAGTCGCTTGCCAGAACACCGCCATCATACCGACAACTGCAGCCAACATCGCGCCCGCCGCCTGGCGCCACCAGCGCGGCATGTCGCGCGGGCAATCCTCCACCTGCGGTTGCAGCAACATGAAGCCCAGCGCCGCGAGCGCAATCGGAATGATCCCAAGCGCAGTCATGAGCAGCGCTGGCCGTGTGAAATGCAGCAGCAACACGTAGGGCGCGAACATGCAAGCCCAAGCGAGGAGAACGGAATAGGTCAACACCAGCCAACGGCGTGCTTGGGGCGCTCGATACATGAAGCGCGTGGTCTCGAAAATAGCCAAGTGCGCGCCGAAGGTCAAGACATATGGAAAGAAGAGCAACGATTGCCCGGTGAGCCGGTAGGCGATCAACCACAACAAACCAGGACCGCAGATCGTCAGCACGCTTTGCACGTTATGATGGCGCGCCTCGCCCGTGTGGCGGTGAAACGTCTGCAGCCGATCGCGCAGAAACAATACCGTCGGCGGATACAACCACATCCAGCCGCCCAAGGCCCAGATGATGTAGCCCATCAGCACCGTGGCAAGCAACGCACTGTCGTCCAACGTGCCGCGCGAACGGAACAAGAACATGAAGAGTGCCAGCGTCGTGATGACTAGAAAGTGTCCGAGCAGTGCGGTGGACCCAAGCTTCAAGAACGTATTGAGCAGCAAGACTCCGATGACCGGAATCAAGAGATTGTCCAGACCGCGCCAGGCTATCGCCTCTATCAGCATAACCAGCACGCCGATGGTGAGCGCGATCAAAAGCGTTTCCGCCCGCCCAACGTCCGAAAAAAGTTGCAACGGAACCAGCGTGCTCAGGAAAGCCATGAGGAAGAAGGCGAGCGACCCTTCCACGCTCTTGGATCCGTCTACCGTAGTATAGCGCGCCGTGCCGTAGCGGATCCCGATCAACGCTGCCACCGCGTCCGCTAACGTCAATATCAAGAGCGGAATGCAGTACAGCAGCGGGTCGCCGCCCGACAGCCAGAACAGCAGCGCGATGCCGATGGGAAAATAAAGCTCGCCATAGGACGCGCGCTCGACGCCATCGATGACCCCGCCCAAATAGCGGTGCAAAAGGCCGGAGTGCCGCACCAGCCACAGCAGTACGACCGCGGCTGCCGCAAGCACGAAGACGGGCACGCCGCTGTGGAACAGCCAGGGAAAAGTAAGCGCCACTAAGCCCATGCCGATGTGCATCAGTTTACGCACCAGTTCGGGCGCGGGATGGCGGCGTAGCTGATAGGAGTGCAACCCGCTGAGCAGCATCCCCAACACCGCAAACACCACGGCGGCGACCAGCCACTGATTTATCATCATCGTATTTCTTCCAACACGAAGCGGCTGTAAAAGAACGCTTTATCGCGCTGGTGCAAAGCTGCAGCCCTTTCTTCCAGCGGTTTGAGCACCGCGGACAGAGTTTCCGGCCGGCTGCGCGGCGCAAGCATGTTCCAATAAGCCAAGCGGCTGCCGCTGCGGCCGGAGCCGACAAGCCGGCTTAGTAAAGCCGCGTAATTTGCTTCCGACATATACTCGAAGATATCGCTCAAGTTGAAACGGTCGACCACCATTGAAGGGTGGGCCTCCAAGTATTGTTCGACCGCAGCGCAGTGCCACTCCAAGCGATCCAGATTGGCCCGGATCGGCTCAAAGTTTTCAGGCCGCAACGCAAAAGGCAACGCGTCGCGATGGGTGCCGGTAAGGATCCATTGCAAATACGGATTCTCGCTTGGGTCGAGTTCGACCAAAGCGTAGCGGCCACGCTCCAAAATCCGGTCCGCCACCGAACCGTCCACATAATCGAAGAAGCGTGGGTCGCGGCCCAGACGGCCCATGACAAAGCGCGAGAAGAAGACGCGGAACAGCAAACGCCAGCGGAGCGTATCCCAGCGGCGTTCGTAGAATTCCACTCGTTCGTCGTGATTGCGAGATTGCAGTAGCCGCTCGACCATTGCGCGGGAATGAATCAACGGCAAGATACGCTGGCGGAAAAGCGCGAAATAATGTTCGAATTTACCTGCGGCTGCAATGCCGCTTTCAATGGCTTGGGGGCGCTCATCCCAGAAGGCCGACACCGGCGGAGCGAGCAGCGCGCGGCAGCGCTGGTAAAGCGCCAAACGGCGATCGCTCGGTCGCGATCCGGTGAGCTCCAGCAGCTCCGCATGCGACAGTAGCCGGTACGCGGCGACGCGCAACTCGAGACACGCGAGCTGCGCAGGACTCAAGTCGAGTGCAATGACGCGCGCGGGCGAGCGGCTGAGCAGCGCCAAGGTATTGTCGCCGGCGGATGCGATGGAAACGCATACGTCGCCCTGCTCGATAGCGAGCGCATCCAACAGTACGTCAGCATCTTCCCAACATTGGCCATAGCGGATAGCCGAGAAGTCAACTTTCTGCGCTGCTTCGCTACGCATGGGCTTCCGCAGACGGCGCCAGCCGAACGGCTTCATCCGCACCCGGCTCTGGCAGCCGGCGCACGATGCCCGTGCTGCCGTCGAATTCAACCCAGTCGCCGTCTTTGAGCCAGCGTGTGACTCCGCTGATCGCGACGACCGCGGGCAATCGCATCTCACGCGCCACGATCGCAGAGTGGGAAAGCAAACTGCCGCGCTCTACGAGCAGACCCGCCGCCGACGGAAACAACATCACCCAACCGGGGTCGGTGCGTTCGGCCACCAGAATATCGCCCTTGTCCAAAATGGCGTGGCGCGGATCGGAGACGACCCGCGCGCGACCGCGCACCACACCAGGGCAACACCCAAGCCCGCGGCGCGTTTCTCCGCCCACATCTGCGGCGAGAGTTTGTTCGGGAGTGCTGTGTAGACCGACCATCCCTACGGTCTCGAAGCGATCGGGCGGCGGCGGTTCGCTGCGATAAACATCGAATTCGCTTCGGCGCAACGTCGCAAGCTTGCCGAGCTCAGCCGTTGTCGCAGTCCCCTCGATAAAGCCGAGGATCTCTTCGATTTCCAAATAGAAAATGTCGGATGCTTGGCGCAGGATGCCCGCCTGTTCGAAACGGCGCCCGAGCTCGGCGAAGAGCGCCCGTATTCGCCCGAAGAGACGCGTGCGCTCAAACCGTAAATTTTCGCGGGCGACGACACGAGCGCGCGCATGCTTCAAGACCCAGCGGAAGACGATGCGGCTCAGCGGCCGGCGCGCCAGCGCTTGCCTGACGATTCGCCCGGATCTATCGCGATCGGAATAAGGGTCCGCCGGCGCCGAAGCTGTGGGCGCACCTGCGGCAAGCCGGCCCACGGCACGCAGCAACATGAGCGGGTCTTCAAAGAGGGTCGGCGTTTCTAGTTTTAGTTCGTCAGTGGTGCGGTCGCCGAATTTGTCAAGATAGTCGTCATAACGCAAGCGTAGCTCCGGCACGCGCGTCAGTGCGGCTAGGGCCTCCGTCAACGTGCCATTCGAAAGCGCCGCCGTGGTCGAGGCGTCGGCGGCGGCGAGTCGCGCCATTTCGCGGATGCGTTGCGCGGGCTCGGCGCTGACCATTCCACCCTCTCCGGATATGAGGCCATTCTGGAGGGTGCCTTCGCCGTCGCCGCACCAGCGCGAACACAAGCGACTGAGCGTGCCGAAAAAAATCATCGCGAAAAGGTCGTTGATGAGCGGCGCATCCCAGTGCGTCAGCAGCTTACCTTCCATGGAGCGGTAGGCGGCCGCCAGTTCGGCTGGCGATGCATTGCTATAGTCGGGCCGCTTTTCTCCGAGCGTCGCTTGCAAGCGGGTGTAGAAATGGTCAATGCGGCGCTGCAACGTCACGAAGTGAGCCACCAAGGCAAACAGCACCGCCGCAAGACTGATGGAATCTGTGAACTTTGCGAATGTCGACGGCGGGCTCTCGCGCTGGAGCAGGCCATCACGCGGCCGCTCCTTGACGCCCATCATCTGTTCCATGAAGCGGCGGTTCATCTTGTATCCGGGCAGCAATCCAAGCACGCGATACCAGTTGAGCAAGTTATAGTAAACGCGGCCTCGGATGAAACCAAGCATATTCCGGAAGGTGTTGTCGTGCGCAGCGATCGTGTGCTCCGGAATGCGCAATAGTCTGCAAAACTGGCGGTACGCGCCCTCATATGCATGCCGCGCAAAGGAAAAGGTCAGCGGCGTCGTCACCCCGCCGTAACTTTCGGCAATATTACTGTTATCCCAAAGGTTGATGGCTTCGTCGCGCGTGTCGGCCGCGTGCCGCATGGTAGCCGCGTCTGCCAGTGTGGTAATGGGGCGCGACTGAAGCAAATATAACGTGCTCCCCTGCAATGCCCACTCGATGTCTTGGGGCAGTTTAAAAAATGCCTCTGCTTTGCGCACGAGGTCTGCGACGCGCTTTACGTCCGCGTCGCTCAGCGCAGGTCGGTCGGCGTCGAGTGCCGGCACGGGAAGCGCCGCAACGCCCTCGATCGTCGCATCGGTGCGGCGATGAGCGAACTGCTTGTGCGCGATAGCTCGTCCGACAATCGTACCGCTCGCATCGATGTGGTAGGTGTCGGCGTCGGACTCACCTGATACGAGTGCGGTTCCAAGACCCCAGAGCGCGCTCACCACACTGATATCGCGCCGGCCCGTTACTGGATCGGCGCTGAAAGCGACTCCGGACACGTCGGCATCGATCATTTTCTGTACGATGACCGCCGGCGCAACCGGGCGCTCCGGCAAGCCGTTTTCTCGCCGGTATGCTCGTACGCGCTCGCTTTGCGCGGAGCGACAGACGTCAAGCACGCGTGCCTCAATGTCAGAGGGATGCACGAAGAGATAGCTTTCGAGCTGGCCCGCAAATGACAAAGCGGCGCTGTCTTCGTCGGCAGCCGAGGATCGGACGGCGACCGCGTCGCCCGCAGGACAAAGCTGCGCCGCTGCCGCGGACAAGTCAGTGCTAACGATGGGCTGCAAGGCGCGGGGTGAACCTGGCGATTCCACACCGAGGCCACCAAGTATGCCGTCGAAGGCGGCAGGCGTGACCGCAAACCAATCGGGCACAGGCAGCTGTGAGGAGAGGAGCGCTAAGGCGTAACCTTTGCCGCCGAACTCGGCAATGCTTGGAGTTTTGCCGGTTGTAAAATCCCGCGGCCAGCGAATGAACGTCATAACGCGCGTAACAAAAATGGCGCTGCTCCCAAACTCGTGTACATGAGCAGCGTCCACAGCCCCGACATCATTTCGATATGGCGCGCACGCGCGGTCTGGGGCAGCCGGATAAAGCTGACGGCAATCAGTGTCGCCATAGTCAGCAAGACCGCCAGTATGAGCGCATCTTGAACGACGAAGTGGATGTAATGTGCCGCAAGCAGTGCAGCGCCTGCGGTGAACACCATCGCAGCCAGCCATGCCAAAACCGCATTACGGCCGCCCCACAAGACGCTGTAGGTTTCTACGCCGTGTTCCTCATCCTGAGGCGCCCGGATCTTTCGGCCTATCTCTACCACGATGCCGTTGCAGAAGCTGACGACTAAGAACCAGGCCAAGCCGCGCGGCGGCGGACTGCCGGCATGCAGCCAGTCAAACGCGGTCACGTACAAGTCTATGCAGGGCATGATGAGCATGTGCGACATCATGTAGACGATGGGGTGACGTTTGAGCCAATCGCGTACGAAGAATTCCTTGGTCATCAGCGCCAGGTACGCCCATACGCCTACCAGGATCGGGACCAAGCGAACGTCTACGAGCAGCGCCAGGATTAATTGCACGGCGGCTGCGCCAAGGCCAACGCGTGCTAACTCCTGTAGCCGCACGAGACCGCGCTGCACCGGGCGGTACGGCCGGTAACGCGTGTCATCATCATAGTCTTTGAATTCGTCGGTGATGCGCAGCTGTAAGAAGAAGAGAAACGAGCTGCAGAAACCGGCGGCAAGCGTAGCAAGAGGCGGCAGATGCGATTGGCCGCGCAGCAGCGAGGAGAAACCCATGGCGGAAACGCTGAAGGCGGCGATGAGCAAGCCATGTGCGATGACCGGGAAGCGCTCGCGCTGATAGATCCACCAGCGGTTCGCAGTCAGGCTCACTGTGGCGCGGGCCCTCGCGCCAAACGCTGGTGTGCGGCGCTGAACTGGTCTGCGGCTATCGCGGCACTGATGGAGAGTTCGCCGGCCAGGCAGAGTCCCGCGCAGATTTCGGCAAGCGCGTGCGCCTGGTGCGGACCCTCGAGACCCAAAATCTGCAGGCACGCGCGTTGACTCGGCAATCCCGTGCCGCCGCCGACGGTGCCCACCATGATATTCGGCAACGTAACGGTGGCGTAAAGATCTCCGTGCGGATCCTGCTCGAAGCGCGAGATGCCGATCGCCGATTCCGCTACGCAGGCAGCATCCTGTCCGCACGCGATGTATAATGCCGCCAAACAGTTCGCATAGTGTCCGTGTATGCCCACGGTTCCGCTCAGGGCAGCGCCGACCGCCGACATGGTCGAGTATTCCACCAGCCGCGCGACGCTGGTGTGCAGATCCCGCTCGACAAGAGCCGCGGGAATGAGCGCATCCGCGCTGACACGCTTGCCGCGCACCCGCATCAGGGATTGCTGGCTGGCCTTCTTGTCGCCTGAAAAATTTGCTTCCAGAAACCAATAGCTCGGCGCGACCGGAGTCTGCTGTGCGATATGGCGGCAGAGCGCCTCGGTCGCGATCGTCACCATGTTTTGCCCCGACGCTTCGCCCGTCGAGTAAGCCGCGCTCAAGTAGACGTGGTTGCCTTCGATGGTGGTCTCGAGCGACCGCAATTTGCCATGCCGGGTGGTTGCTTCGGCGACGGCGCGCAACGCGGACACGTTCGCACTCACCCATGCGGCGAAGGCCTGTGCTTGCTGCACATCGGCAAACGCAAACGCGGGCCCGCGGCTGACGCTTTCGTCTATCAAGATCGCCGTGCACCCGCCTGCCTCGGTGATGGTCTGCGCACCGCGGCTATACGAAGCGACCAGCGCCGCTTCGGTGGTGGCGAGGGGAATATAGTAGTCGCCCTGAGCGTGGGTGCCATTGACTCGTAGCGGGCCGGCGAGACCTACGGGAACTTTGACGGTTCCGATAAAGTTTTCGATGTTGCGCGCATAACGTTCGCGTTGCGCCAGTGTTTGCGCGTCCGCGAGCGTGCCGCGCTCCTCGCTCGTCAGACGCACCAGATCCAGCCGGTCGTGAACCGACTGCTCGGAGATGTCGCCGCTGCGCATGACATGCGGCTGCGACGGATGGAACTTACGCGAGAGGCGTTTTCTATCGTCGCCCGGCACCTTCACACTCCACATTCCTTTGCTACTCTTCGCATTCGAAACGTGTTGCACGTTATCCACTACAGAAAGGGCGGTTTGTGCAGCCCTCGAAGATAGAATGTCTGAGCTATTTTCCCGCCTCATAGGACACACCGTTCATCTTGAACACCGATCACATCAGTTACGACGCCGGCCGCTTGCGCATTCTCGACCAAACCGAGCTCCCCGAGCGCACGCAGTACGCGGAGCTGCGGCAGTGGCAAGAGGTCGTCGAGGCCATTGCGGGCATGAAGGTGCGTGGAGCGCCCGCCATCGGGATTACCGGAGCATATGGAATGGCGCTGGCCGCGCATGCTGCTGCGGAGCGCGGCTTGTCCGGCAGCGGCTTTCTCGCAGAGCTTGACGCCGCAGCCGAGACCTTGAGTGCGGCGCGGCCGACGGCCGTCAACCTTTCCTGGGCGGTTCGCAAGGCTCGGAAAGAAGCCGGCGACTTGGCAGCGCGTGATTTACCGGCCGCTGCCATTGCAGACGCTCTTGCGGCTCTAGCAAAGCAGATCCATGAAGACGACGTTGCCGCCTGCCGACGGATCGGCGACTTAGGGGCGGCTTTGCTCACTGCGGGCTGCCAGATTCTCACCCATTGCAACACGGGCGACCTTGCAACCGGCGGTTACGGCACCGCCCTGGGCATCATTCGTAGCGCCTGGCGCGAAGGCAAACTCGCTCACGTTTTCGTCGACGAAACGCGGCCGCTTTTGCAAGGCGCCCGTCTGACGGCGTGGGAGCTGCAGCGCGACGGGATCCCTTACACGCTCATCACCGACAGCATGGCAGCGCACTTCATGCGCCTAGGTTCCGTCTCGGCTGTCATCGTGGGCGCCGATCGCATTGCGCGCAACGGTGATGTCGCGAATAAGATCGGCACCTATGGGCTGGCGGTCTTGGCGCGGGCGCATGGCATCCAATTCATCGTTGCCGCGCCGCTTTCGACGTTCGACCTCGTGACGCAAACGGGAGCGGGAATCTCTATTGAAGATCGCGCCGCCGTGGAGGTGACGCACATTGCCGGGAAAGCCGCTGCGCCAGCCGGCGCGAAAACTGCGAATCCCGCGTTCGACATAACTCCTGCGGAATACATCAGCGCGATCGTAAGCGACGCGGGCATCGTATATCCGCCTTTCGGTGAAACGATCGGCGCGCTTCTCAAGACGCAGCCGCAGTTCGCGACGACGCGGGGATGAGCGCAACCTGCACATGAGCACAATCTGTAGATGAGCACGACTCGCAGCGGTTACTTACAATTCGCCGGCGGCGCCCCGAGCTCGCCGCCGAGCTTTATCGTCATCACCGGCCAAGAACATCTGCTCGCGGAAGACGTGCTCAAGCGGTTGCTGGATGCCGCGCTGCCCGACGAAGGCCTGCGCACGCTCAATCTGGATACGCTCGATGCGCTCGAGGTTGAAGATTTCGCAGTGCTAGCCGAAAAAACGGCAACGCTGCCATTTCTAGCTGAGCGGCGCGTGGTAGTGGTCCGCAACGTCATCGAGTTGCGCAACGATGATCGCATCGAACTGCGCGAGGCGCTGCCCAAAGTCGACGAGCACGCCGTTCTCATCATTGATGATTCCGGTGAGGCCAGGCCGCAACGCGGCAAGGCGCCAAAAGATAAAGTCAATTCCAGCGATTTCGCTTCGGGCCAGCAAAGCGCGCTCATCATTGATTGCACGCTGAGCGAGAGCGATCGTGAGCGCTACATCGAAGACTACGCAAAAACTCTCGGCATACAAGTCGACGTAGGCGCGCGCCGCTATCTGGCGGCATTCGACAGCGTGTACGAAATACGTAACGCCCTCGAGCGCTTGGCGCTCATCTCCAAGCGGGTGACACGTGCCGCAGCCGAAGAGTACGTGAAGCCGCCGGGCGACCCGAAATTGTGGGATATGGGCAACGCGGTCGGGCGCAGCGATGCAGAAGCGGCGCTGCTGCTCGCTCGCGAGATCGTCGACCGTCCGGGAGACGAGACGGGACCGCTCATCTGGCTGGCCGGCGATGCGCAAATCGTGTGGGAGCTAGCGCAGGGAGCTACCCCGAACGGCTGGGCCGCCGCAACCGGCCAGTCGCCATTTCGGGCCATAAAGTTGTGGGATTTCGCGAAACGGCGCTCCGGCCAGCTGGCACGCGACAACGTGCGCTTGACCATGAAAGCGTTGGAAGACTCCTTGACCGGCAAACGCCTTCCCGAACAAGCGCTTGATGAAGTCATCATTAGACTCTGCTCTCAAAAATAAGGCCCGGTTGAGACATCGGTCGGCCTCGCATTTTTTGGCTACAAGAAATGATGGTCAAATGCAAGAAGACTGACTAACGTGTCGGACTCCTACCAGTCTCCTTTCTCCTGGCGTTACGGCCGGCCGGCCATGCGCGCTTTGTTCTCGGAGCAGACCAAGCGCCGCATGTGGCGGCGGCTCTGGCTGGCGCTAGCCCAATCCCAAGCCGCTGCAGGCTTGGTAAGCGACGAGGAACTTGCCGATCTACGCCGCCACGTTGACGAGATCGACATTAGCGCGGCCGACGAAATCGAGCGCGAAATCGGCCACGATCTGATGGCTGAACTGCGCGTATTCGCGTCGCAAGCAAAAACCGGTGGCGGAAAGCTGCATCTGGGCGCCACGTCAATGGACGTGGAAGACAATGTCGAGATCGCCCGCATGAAAGTCGCGCTGTCGATGCTCGTCGACAGCGTCGCAAAGATCTTGCAGGCATTCGCGGATAAGATCGAGCGCTACGCGGACCGGCCCTGCATGGCCTACACGCACCTGCAGGCCGCGGAACCAACGACCCTGGGCTTGCGCTTTGCGCTCTGGGCACAAGATTTGCTGCTGGATTTTGAAGAACTGCGGCGCATCGCAGCCTGGCTGCCGAGCAAGGGCCTGCGCGGCGCGGTCGGCACCTCCGCTTCGTATGCGGCGTTGCTCGCCGGCAGCGCGAAGACTCCGGCTGACTTGGAACGCGATGTGCTGGATGCGTTCGATCTGCACGCGCTCGCGGTCAGCGGCCAAACATACACCCGCAAGATCGATCACACGGTGTTGAGCGCGCTGGCGGGCTTTACGGCCTCCTGTGCCAAGTTCGCCTTCGACGTGCGCATATTGGCCAGCAGCCCGTTCGGCGAGATGGCCGAGCCTTTTGGTAAGAAGCAGGTTGGGTCATCGGCGATGCCGTTCAAGCGCAATCCGGTGTTGTGCGAGCGCATCAGCTCGCTCGCTCGCATCCCCCCGGCCAATGCGCACATCGCCTGGGAAAACGCCTCGGTGAATTTGCTCGAACGCACGCTCGATGATTCCGCCAATCGCCGCACCATAATCCCCGAAACATTTCTGGCGGCCGACGAGATCGCGACCCTCGTGCACAAGGTGATCACCGGCCTGCGAGTGGACGAACCGCGCATCGATCGGAACCTGGAAAGCTTCGGCCCGTTTTCCGCAACGGAAGCGATCTTGATGGCGGCGGCGAAGCGCGGCGCCGACCGTCAGGTATTGCACGAGCGTCTGCGTGACGCGAGTATGCAAGCCTGGACGGCACTCGAAAAAGGAGCGGCGAATCCGTTGCCGGATTTATTGCGAGAGGACGCGGTGCTCGCGCAATATCTATCCAAAGAAGAACTGGCCGAGTTGATGCAAGTGGAGCGGCATGTCGGTCTCGCCGCAGAACGGGCGAGGGCGTTTGCGGCATCCCTGCGCGCACTCGGCTCGACCAAAGACACGGCCAGCGTGCTCGACATACGTTTGCAATGAAAGGTGATCAATGAACAAGGGCGCTGAGGTAGGTCGCGGCAAGACGAAAGTTTTGTATGAAAATCCGGAGGTTGCCGGAGCCGTCGTGGTTGTGCAGCAGGACAACATCACCGCCGGAGACGGCGCGAAGCGGCACACGATTGGAGGCAAAGGACGGCTCGCCGCCCTTACCACCAGCCGTATTTACCGCCTGCTCAACGCGTGCGGTCTGCCCACGCATTTCTTGAGCGGCGGCGAAGACGAAGACGGCAACGAAATGCTGGTCCGCCGCTGCGAGATGATTCCCATCGAAGTCGTGGTGCGCGGCATCGCTGCCGGGTCGTACCTCAAACGCAATCCGGGCGTGAAATCCGGCACGGTATTGGCGCCGCGGCTGGTAGAATATTTTTTCAAAGACGACGCGCGTCACGATCCGCAGTACACCGCCGATCAAATCGTGGACGAGGGAATAGCGACCAGCGTCGAACTCGCTGCGATGTCGGATCTGGCGCGGCTGATCTTCGATATCCTCGCGCACGCCTGGCGCCGCCAGGACGTCTTACTGGTTGATCTGAAGGTCGAGTTCGGCCGCGCCCCGGCCGCGGACGGCGGCACCGAGATCGTTCTGGCGGACGTCATCGACAATGACTCGTGGCGCATTTGGCCCGCTGGCGACCAAAGCCAAATGCTCGACAAACAGATCTATCGCAATCTAGCCGCGCCGACGAAGTCCGATTTGGAGAGCATCAAGGGGAAGTACGAAGAAGTCGCCGAGCGCGTCGGAAAGTTCGATAAGCGCGGCGGCGGTTTCGTCGGGATCATCATGGGCTCGTCGGCCGATGCCGCGCACGCCGACCGTATAGCCAAAGCGCTGAACGCCTTCGGCATACCGTCGCGCAGGCACGTAGCTTCCGCGCACAAGACGCCCCTGTTCGCACTGCAGCGCGTGCAGCAGCTGGACAATGCGCTTGGGCGAGTCGTCTACATCACACTGGCGGGCCGCAGCAATGCGCTCTCGGCATTCGTCGATGCGGCAACGGCCAATCCCGTCATCGCTTGTCCGGTTATAGGTTCCACCTGGGGCGGCATGGAGGTTCTCTCAAGCCTTCATCTGCCGAGCGGCGTCGCGAGCGCGGTCGTGCTCGAGCCGGAGAATGCTGCGCTCGCCGCGGCCAAGATCCTCGCGGGCGACGACACCGTGCTGTACGGCCGCGTGCTGGTGGCGCAATATCGGAACCGCGCGCAGGTGATCGATTCGGATGCGCGTTTGAACGCTGATAGTCAAGGAAACGGCAAGCCCAGCCCTCGATGACCGTCTCTGCTGCAGCAGATCCCACCGCCAACGCCGCGCAGCAGCTCGAGCTGCACGGCGACGATGAGCAACTCACGCGCCTCGCCAAAAGCGAGGCGCTCGCGCTCACGCCGCGCGAGTTGCGCGCGATCGTCGAGCGGCTCGGACGAAATCCGACGCGGGCCGAGGCGCATGCTTTTGCCATCCAGTGGAGCGAGCACTGTTCGTACAAGAGCAGCCGCGCGCTGCTCGAACAGCTGCCCACGAAAAGCCGGGATGTGCTCGTACCGGTCGGCGAAGACGCGGGCGTTTTGCGATTAGGTGAAGTACAGGGCACCGAGTACGGCGTCGTCGTCGCCCACGAAAGCCACAACCACCCTTCGCAAGTCGTGCCGTTTGAAGGTGCGGCCACGGGAGTCGGCGGCATTCTGCGCGATGTCTTGTGCATGGGCGCGGAAGTGGTGGCGAGCGCCGATCCGCTGCGCTTTGGACCGCCGCAGCTTGGTACCCACGCCGCATACGTGGCGGCGGGAGTGGTGGACGGCATCGCTTCCTACGGCAACGCAGTGGGGGTTCCCAACCTCGCCGGTGACGTGTACTTTCATCCGTCGTATCGGGAAAATTGTCTAGTCAACGTCGTCGCGCTGGGCTTTGTTGAAAGCAAACACATCATTCATAGCAGGGTGCCTGCGAACGGAGCAGGCTACGACCTGATTCTCGTCGGCAAAGCGACCGACGCATCGGGTTTCGGAGGCGCCGCCTTTGCGTCGCTCACGCTCGACGCCGCCCAGGCCCAGGCGAACAAAAGCGCGGTACAAGTTCCGGATCCGTTTCTGAAAAACGTGATCATGCGCGCAAGCTATGCCGTCTTTGCGGCGCTGCGCGAGCAGAACCTCACGGTTGGATTCAAAGACTTAGGCGCCGGTGGCATCATGGGGGCGTCTTCCGAACTGTGCAGCGCCGGCGGATTCGGGGCGGAGATCTTTATCGATGCGGTGCCGCAAGCCGTCGCGGGGCTGCCGCCCTACGTGATTGCCTGTGCAGAAACCCAAGAGCGCATGCTGTGGGCTGTGCCGCAAGAGTTTACTCCGCGGGTGCTCGCGATCTACAACGAGCGTTTCACTTTGCCAGACGTTTCCGCAAATGCCAAGGCGGCCGTCATCGGCCGGGTGACTGCGGCCCAACGCTACGTCATTCGAGCCGGTCATATCGCGGTTTGCGACGTTCCGATCAAGGCGCTCACAGAGCCTGTGAGGGCGAACTGGCCGATGGCGCCCTCGTGGCCTGAGCCCGAGGGCACCACCGCCATTACGGTGCGCGATCCCGCCGAAGTGCTCATGAAGATCCTCGCGCATCCGGATGTCTGCAGCCGGCGGCCGCTGATTGAACATTACGACACCGTTGTGCGCGGTGCGACGGCCATTCCGTCCGGATACGCCGACGCGGGCGTCCTCATCGTCAAGCGCAGCGCGCCGCTTGGCGTGGCGCTGTCGGTAGACGGCAACGCACGTTACGGCGCGATCTCCGCGCGCATGGCGGCTGCTCACGCGGTGGTGGAATCCGCGCGCAACGTCGCTGCGGTCGGCGCGCTACCCATCGGACTGACCGATTGCCTGAATTATGGCAACCCCGAAAATCCAGTCCAGTACCGCGAGCTCGCCAACGGAATTGCGGGCTTGGCCGAAGCTGCACGCGCGCTCACCCTCGGTGGCGACGAAGGCCTGCCGTTCGTCAGCGGCAACGTGAGTCTGTATAACCAAGCAGCCTCAGGCAGCGCAGTCAGA
>Ga0209220_1000063_pt1 | contig 56050 bp, 50 predicted proteins | sample BlaSpr_A8_OM3_M3_FD_187984 | JGI IMG/M metagenome (GOLD analysis project Ga0209220, IMG submission 187984) | Forest soil microbial communities from Thunder Bay, Ontario, Canada - Black Spruce, Ontario site 2_A8_OM3_M3 (SPAdes) (version 2) | ecosystem: Environmental > Terrestrial > Soil > Boreal... | reverse complement strand
CTCTTGATGGTGTAGGTGTAGATCCAGCCGGCCACGCTGTTCAGGATGACGAGCAAGCCGATGAACACCACCACCACCACGAGCACCGGCGCGTTCTCGACCGGCCGGATGACGACGCGCTCGAGCAGCACCCCGAGCACGAAGGCGAAGGCGACGGTAAGGAAGAAGGCCGGCCAGTAGCCCATGCCGGCATTGATCAGGCTCCAGGCGATGTAGGTGCTGAACATCGCCATCTCTCCCTGCGCGAAGTTCACGAGGTGAGTGGCCTGGTAGATCATCACCAGCGCGAGCGCGAGGCTCGCATAGATGCCGCCGGTCGCGAGGCCGGCGAGCACCTGGAAGATCACGGCGTCCATCGCCATCCTAGTAGCCCAGGTACGCGCGCCGCACGGCGTCGTCGCGCCTGATGTCGGCGGCCGTTCCCGACAGCACCACGCGCCCGGTCTCGATGAGGTAGGCGCGGTCGGCGAGATCGAGCGCCATGGCGGCGTTCTGCTCGACGAGCAGCATGCCGACGCGCTCGCGCTCGTTGATGGCGCGCAGGATGCCAAACAGCTCGCGCACCAGCAGCGGCGCGAGCCCGAACGACGGCTCGTCGAGCAGCATCAGCTTGGGCGCGAGCATCAGCGCGCGCGATACGGCAAGCATCTGCTGCTCGCCCCCCGACAGCGTCCCTGCCTGCTGCGCGCGGCGCTCCCTCAGCCGCGGGAAGTAGCCGAAGACGCGCTCCAGGTCGGCTTCGACCGCGGCGCGGTCCTTGCGCGTGTATGCGCCCAGGCGCAGGTTCTCCTCGGTGGTGAGGTTGAGGAAGGTGCCGCGGCCGTCGGGAACGTGCGCGATGCCCAGGCGCGCGATGTCCTCGGTGCTGCGGCGCTCTATGCGCTCGCCGCCGAAGCGGATCTCGCCCTGCGTCTTCACCATGCCGCAAACGGCGCGCAAGGTGGTGGTCTTTCCCGCGCCGTTTGCCCCGAGCAGCGTGGTGATGGAGTTCTGCTCCATTGCGAAGTCGATGCCGTGGATCACGCGCGTGGCGCCGTAAGAGGCGTGCAGCCCGGAGACTTGAAGAAGCATCAACCCCCCAGGTAGGCGCGAACCAGCTCGGGATGCTGCCGCACCTCTGCCGGGGTGCCCTGGGCGATGCGGCGGCCGAAGTTGAGCGCCACCACCCAGTCCGAGATGCTCATCAGCAGGTTCATGTGGTGCTCGACCAGCAGGATGGTGAGCTGCAGGCGCTCGCGCAGCTCGCGGATGAGCGCACCGAGCCTGCCCACCTCCTCGTGATTGAGCCCGCTCGCGGGCTCGTCGAGCAGCAGCAGCTTCGGCTCGGCGGCGAGCGCGCGCGCGAGCTCCACGCGCTTCTGGGTGCCGAAGGGAAGCTCCGCGACGGGCTTCGCCGCGAGCGCCTCGAGGCCGAGCAGGGCAAGCAGCGTGCGCGCCTTGTCCGCGGCTAGGCGCTCGGCGTGCACCGCGTGCGGCAGGCGCAGCGCGTTGGCGAGGAACCCGCCGCGCGAGCGGCAGTGGTAGCCGACCATCACGTTATCGAGCACGCTCATGCTGCGGAACAGGGCCAGGTTCTGGAAGGTGCGGCTGATGCCGAGCGCGGCGACGCGATGGCGCGGCACGGCAAGCAGCGAGCCGCCGTCGAAGGCGATCTCGCCGCGGTCGCAGTCGTAGAGGCGCGAGACGCAGTTGAAGAGCGTCGTCTTGCCGGCGCCGTTGGGCCCGATCAGGCCGACGATGCGCCCGCGCGCCACCTCGAACGACACGCCGTCGAGAGCGACGATGCCGCCGAAGCGCACCGCCACGTCCTTTACGCGCAGCAGGGGCTGCGCCTCGGATTGGACCATGTCCTCCTCATCCCCGGCGGGGATTGTAGCCGCCCCCGAAGCGGCTAGAATCCTCATTCCCCTGGAGATCCACGCATGAGCGAAGCGGCCCAGTATTCAGTCCGTGATGGCATCGCCGTCATCACGATGAACCACCCGCCGGTCAACGGCCTGGGGAACGCGCTGCGCGCCGCCATCATGGAATACCTGAAGAAGGCGGAGGCCGATCCGGCAATAAAGGGCGCGCTGCTGATCGGCTCGGCGAAGGCGTTTTCCGGCGGGGCGGACATTCGCGAGTTCAACAAGCCGCGTGAAAAGCCGGATCTGCCTGACGTCAACGACCAGCAGGACGCGATGACCAAGCCGCTGGTGGCGGCCATCGGCGGCTTCGCGCTCGGCGGCGGCCTGGAGCTGGCGCTCGCCTGTCACTACCGCATCGCGCTGCCCAAATCGCAGCTCGGCCTGCCCGAGGTGAAACTCGGCATCCTCCCCGGCTCGGGCGGCACCCAGCGCCTGCCGCGCATCATCCCGATGATGGAAGCGCTGCGCATGATGACCACCGGCAATCCCATCGCGGCGGAGAAGGCGAAGGCGCTGGGGCTGGTGGACGAGATCGTGGAAGGCGATCTGCTCGAGGCGGCGCTCGTCTATGTCAACAAGCTGCTCTCCGAAAAAAAACCGCGGCGCCGCATCCGCGACTTGAAGGCGAAGCTCGACGGCGATCCCAAGGCCTTTTTCGCCCAGGCGCGCGAGCAGGTGGCGAAGGAGTCGAAGGGCTATCCCGCGCCGCTCGAGATCGTCGCCTGCGCCGAAGCCGCGGTGACGCAGCCCTTCGACGAGGGCCGCAAATTCGAGCGCGAGCGCTTCGCGCAGCTCGTCAACACCGCCGAGTCCAAGGCGCTGCGCCACATGTTCTTCGCCGAGCGGCAGACGACGCGGATTCCGGGCGTTCCCGAGGACACGCCGCTGCGCGAAATCCGCAAGGCGGCGATCGTCGGGGCCGGCACGATGGGCGGCGGTATCGCGATGGCCTTCGCGAATGCCGGCATACCCGTTACCGTCGTCGACATGAAGCAGGAGGCCCTCGATCGAGGACTGTCCAGCATCAGGAAGAATTACGAAGGCACGGTGGCAAAAGGGCGGCTGAAGCAGGAGGATATGGAAAGGCGCATGTCGCTGATCACGCCGTCGTTGAAGCTGGAGGACATGGGCGACGCCGACATCATCGTCGAGGCGGTGTTCGAGCGCATGGACGTGAAGCAGGATCTCTTCAAGAAGCTCGACGTCACCGCCAAGCCCGGCGCCATCCTGGCGACCAACACCTCGACCCTGGACGTCGACAAGATCGCCGAGGCGACCCAGCGGCCGCAGGACGTGATCGGCACGCATTTCTTCTCTCCCGCGAACGTGATGCGGCTGCTCGAAGTGGTGCGCGGCAGGCAGACCGGCAAGGACGTGCTCGCCACCACCATGAAACTCGGCAAGACGCTGAAAAAACTGCCGGTGGTCTCGGGCGTTTGCGACGGTTTCATCGGTAACCGCATGCTCGAAAGGTACGTGCAACAGGCGATGTTTCTCCTCGAGGAGGGCGCTACTCCGCAACAGGTGGACGCCGCCCTGCAGAAATGGGGCCTCGCCATGGGGCCGTTCACGATGTCGGACATGGCCGGCAACGACATCGGCTGGGAGGTGCGAAAGCGCCGCTACCAGGAGAAACCGGAGATGGTCTATTCGAAGTTCGCAGACCGCATCTGCGAGCTCGGCCGCTTCGGGCAGAAAACGGGCAAGGGGTTTTATCGGTACGAGGCCGGCGAGCGCAAGCCCCTGCCCGATCCGGAGGTTGACAAGCTTCTACAAGACTACAGGGTGGAGATAGGGGTCAAACCGCGCAGCATCTCCGACGAGGAGATCGTCGCGCGCTGCCTCTACGCCCTCGCCAACGAGGGCGCGTACATCCTCGAGGAAGGCATCGCGCTGCGCGCCTCCGACATCGACATGGTGTATCTCACCGGCTACGGCTTTGCGCCGTACCGGGGCGGTCCGATGTTCTATGCCGACACGGTGGGCCTCGACAAGGTGCTCGCCGCGATCGAGCGCTTCAGGCAGGGTTATCAGGGCAGCCAATGGAAACCGGCGCCGCTGCTCGTCAAGCTGGCCAAGGAAGGCAAGCGGTTCAACCTGTAGGAGACAGCCCATGGAGGCAGTGATCGTATCCACCGCGCGCACGCCGCTCTGCAAGAGCTGGCGCGGCGCGCTCAACATGACGCACGGCGCGAAGATGGGCGGGCACGTGGTGCACGCGGCGCTCGAGCGCGCCAAGCTCGACGCCGACGAGGTCGAGGACGTGATCATCGGCTGCGCCAATCCCGAGGGCGCGACCGGCTGGAACATCGCGCGGCAGATTGCGGTGCGCGCCGGCTGTCCGAGCTCGGTGCCGGGCATGACCGTGAACCGCTTTTGCTCCTCCGGCCTGCAGACCATCGCCTTGGCGGCGCAGCGCATCCTCGCGGGCGAGGGCGAGATCTACGTCGCCGGCGGCGTCGAGTCGATCTCGCTGGTGCAGAACGAGATGAACAAGCACCATTTCCAGGACGAGTGGCTGCATCGCCATAAGCCCGAGAGCTACTGGCCAATGCTGCAGACCGCCGAGTACGTCGCAAGACGCTACGAGATTCCGCGCGAGGAGCAGGACCGCCTCGGCGTGCAGAGCCAGCAGCGCGCCGCGAGCGCGCGCGCCGAAGGCAGGTTCAAGGACGAGATCGTGCCGATCACGACGAAGATGAAGATCGTCGACAAGAACACCGGCACCGAGACGATGAGGGAAGTCACGGCGACGGAGGATGAGGGCATCCGCCCGGACACCACGTACGAAGGCGTGTCGCAGATCAAGCCGGCGATCGAGGGCGGCTGCATCGCCGCGGGCAACGCCAGCCAGTTCTCCGACGGCGCCGCGGCGGCGGTGGTGATGAGCGATCGCGAGGCCGCGCGCCGCGGCTTGCAGCCGCTCGGCATATTCCGCGGCTTCGCGGTCGCCGGCTGCGACCCGAAGGAAATGGGCATCGGCCCGGTGTTCGCGGTGCCCAAGCTCCTCGAGCAGACCGGCAAGAAAGTCGGCGACATCGATCTGTGGGAGCTGAACGAAGCCTTCGCGGTGCAGGTCCTCTACTGCCGCAGCCGCATCGGCATCCCGGAGGAGCGGCTCAACGTCAACGGCGGCGCGATCGCGCTCGGCCACCCCTACGGCATGAGTGGCGCGCGGCTCACCGGGCACGCGCTCATCGAAGGCCGGCGCCGCAAGGCAAGGTATGTCGTGGTCACCATGTGCATCGGCGGCGGGATGGGCGCTGCCGGGCTGTTCGAAGTGGCCTGAAGACTTACTTCAGCGCTTTCAGCTTGAACGCCGGCACGGGCTGCTGAATTCCGCGCAGGGTCAGCGGCCCGACCGGCTCGGTGTCGGCGACGTCGGCGACGGCCTGCCGGGTCTGGCCGTCGAGCAGGATCTCGCCGGCGTTCGCCTGGCCGCAGAGCCGCGCCGCGAGGTTCGGCACGTTGCCGATCGCCGCGTACTCCCAGCGCTGCTCGAAGCCGATCACGCCTAGCGTCGCCTCGCCCTGCGCGATGCCGATCCCCAGGCCGACGTCGTGGCCGAGCTTCGCCCAGGCGCGCGAGATCGGGCCGAAGCCGCGCTGCAGCGCCATCGCCATGCGCACCGCGCGCTCGGCGGCGCGGTCCACCGGGAACGGATCGTTGAAGAAGATCATCATGCCGTCGCCGGCAAAGTGCTCGAGCGTGCCGCCGAACTCGTCGACGGTGCTGCCGAGCGTCGCATGGTAGGAGCGCAGCAAATCGAGCACCTCCTCGGGATCGGCGCGGTCGGTGAAGGCGGTAAAGCCGCGCAGGTCGAGGAACACGGCGGTGATATTGCGCCGGTGGGGCTTGAGGATCTCCTCGCCGCCGGCGATGATCGCCTCGGCCACCGGCCGCGAGAAGAAGCGTTTCAGCCGGGACAGCCGCTCGAGCTGAGCGACCTGGTCGCGCACGCGTCCCTCGAGCTCCATATTCCAGGTCATCACCTCGTCCTGCAGCCGCTTGATGCGCAGCAGCGACTTCACGCGCGCGAACAGCTCGTCCCAGTTGATCGGCTTGGACAGGAAATCGTCGGCGCCCGCCTCCAGGCCGTTGATGCGCTCGGCCTGCGGCTCGAGCGAGGTGACGAGCACGATCGGCAGCAGGGTCGTCGCCGGATCGGCACGCACTCTGCGGCACAGCTCGTAGCCGTCCATCCCCGGCATCAGGATGTCCGAGACCACGAGGTCGGGGCGGTCGGCACGCACGTGCCGCAGCGCGGTTTCCCCGTCGAAGGCGGTGAGCACTTCGTAGCCGCGCCCCTGCAGCACGCCGGTCATCATCTCTGCGATGGCACGCTGATCGTCGACAACCAGGATGCGGCCGGTCATTCGCGGAACACGATTACGCCGCGCGCGTTTTTCCCCGATTCGAGGTCGGCGAAGGCCTGCGCCGCCTCGTCGATCGAATAGCGCCGTGTAATGAGCTCATCCAGCTTAAGCTGCCCGCGCATGTAAAGACCGAGCATGCGCGGGAAATCGATGCGCGGCACGCAGGACCCGAAATAGCTGCCGGTGAGCGTCTTTTCCTCGAACGGCAGCGTCATGGTGCGCACCGCGGTCGAATCGCCGGGCTTCGCCACGCCGACCACCACCGCGAGGCCGCCGCGCCGGATCGCGCGGTACGCCGCCGCCGCGAGCTCGCCGTTGCCGACGCACTCGAAAGCGTAATCGGGTCCGCCCCCGGTGAGCTTCTTCAGCGCCTTTGCAGGGTCTTCTCCTGCCCTGATCACCATGAAATCGGTCGCGCCAAATTCCTTGGCAAGAGACAATTTGTTCTCGTTGGTGTCGATGGCGATGATGCGCTCGGCGCCGGCGATGCGCGCGCCCTGCACCACGTTGAGGCCGACCCCGCCGCAGCCGATCACCGCCACCGTGGAGCCGGGCGCGACTTTCGCCGTGTTGAACACGGCGCCGACGCCGGTGGTCACCGCGCAGCCGACCAGCGCCGCGCGATCGAGCGGGATTTTCGGATCGATCTTGACGAGGTTATCGACGTGGATGGTGGCGTACTCCGCCATCACGCCGCAGCCCGAGAACACGTTGAGCGGATTGCCCTTCGCGTCGCGCGTGCGCAGCGTGCCGTCGGGCAGCGTGGTGATCGCCTTGCCCTGCTCGAGGCACAGCACCGGGCGCCCCGCCGAGCAGAAGCGGCACTTGCCGCACATGTAGATGAACGAGGAGACGACGTGATCGCCGGGGGCGAAGCCGCGCGTGTCCCCATCTGCGCCCTCGCCCACTTCCACCACCTCGCCGGCCGCCTCGTGGCCGAGGATCAGCGGCGGCGGCATCGGGATGGTGCCGTTGGTCGCCGACAGATCCGAATGGCAGACGCCGCAAGCACCGAGCTTGATGGTCACTTCGCCGCGCCGCGGCGGCTCGACCGTGACCTCCTCTACGACCACTGGCTTGTTCAGCTCCCTGCAGAGCACCGCTTTTGCTTTTCGCGACATCGCGCCGAGTATATATCGGACACTCGGCTAAAATGTTCGCTTCGCGAGGAGATTCGAATGCTGGTCCGAGACAAGCTGTTCATCGGCGGCCGATGGGTTGCTCCATCCGGCAAGGAAATGATCGACGTGCACAACGCCGGCAGCGGCGAAGTGATGGGCCGCGTGCCTGCCGGCACTGCAAAAGACATCGACGCCGCCGTCGCGGCGGCGCGCGCTGCGCTTGAAACATGGAGTTCTACCCCCGCGAGCGCGCGCGCAGAATTCCTCGAAAAAATCTCCGCGGGTCTCAAGGCACGCGCCGACGAGCTGGCGAGAACCATTGCGCAGGAAGTCGGCATGCCGCTCAAGCTCGCCGGGCGCATCCAGGCCGGGCTGCCGATCGCCAACTTCGCGAATTTCGCGAAGCTCCTGAAGGAATTTTCTTTCGAAGAGCGGGTGGGAAATTCCCTGGTGGTGCGCGAGCCGGTAGGCGTGGTGGCCGCGATCACGCCGTGGAACTACCCGCTGCACCAGATCGCGCTCAAGGTGGCGCCCGCGCTTGCCGCCGGCTGCACGGTGGTGCTGAAGCCCTCGGAAGTCGCGCCGTTCAACGCCTTCATCCTCGCCGAAGCGGTGGAAGCCGCGGGGCTGCCGCAGGGCGTGTTCAACCTGGTGACCGGCTTCGGCGCGGACGCGGGCGAGGCGCTCGTCAAGCACCGCGACGTCGACATGATCTCGTTCACCGGCTCGACGCGCGCCGGGAAGCGAATTTCGGAACTCGCGGCGCAAGGCGTGAAGCGCCTTGCACTCGAACTTGGAGGCAAGAGCGCCTCGGTGATCCTCGACGACGCCGACCTCGCCACGGCGGTGAAGAGCACTGTCAACGGTTGCTATCTCAACTCCGGGCAGACGTGCACGGCTTTGACGAGGATGTTAGTTCCTGATTCTCTTTATCAGGAAGCTGCCAGGATCGCCGCGGATGTTGCCAAGGGCTTCACCGTCGGCGACCCGCTCGCCGAAACCACCAAGCTGGGTCCGCTCAGCTCGCAAGCGCAGCTCGAGCGCGTGCGCAGCTACATCAAGAAGGGCCTGCAGGAAGGCGCCGAGCTCCTCGCCGGCGGCGCCGAGGCGCCCGAGGGCGTGCCGCGCGGCGGCTATTACGTCAAGCCGACGGTGTTCGGCAAAGTAACGAACGACATGACCATCGCCCAGGAGGAAATCTTCGGGCCGGTGCTCTCCATCATTCCCTACAAGGACGAGGAAGACGCGGTGCGCATCGCCAACGACACGGTGTACGGCCTGGCGGGCGCGGTGTGGTCGAAGGACGACGCACGCGCGCAGCGCATCGCGCGCCGCATCCGCGCCGGGCAGGTCGACGTGAACGGCGGCGCCTTCAACATGAATGCGCCGTTCGGCGGCTTCAAGCAGTCCGGCCACGGCCGCGAGGCCGGCGTCTATGGCCTGGAGGAGTTTCTCGAGTATAAATCGTTGCAGCTCAAAGGATGACTTCGGTAAAGAAGCTGCTGGATCTAAGCGGTAAAACCGCTGTGGTCACCGGCGGCTCGCGCGGGCTTGGATTGCAGATGGCCGAAGCACTGGGCGAGATGGGCGCGAAGCTCGCGCTGACCGCACGAAAACAGGATGAGCTGCAGGAAGCAGTAACTCATTTGAAGAAGCAGAACATCGAGGCCGCCTCCTTTGCATGCGACATGGGAAAGCGCGAGGCCATCGCGCCGGTCGCCGACGAGATCCTGAAGAAATTCGGCAAGGTGGACATCCTCGTCAACAATGCCGGCGCCACCTGGGGCGCGCCGGCCGAGGAGTACCCGCTCGAGGCCTGGGACAAGCTGGTGAACCTCAACCTGACCGGCGTGTTCGTGCTGACCCAGATCCTCGGCAGGAAATCGATGATCCCCGCGAAATGGGGCCGCGTCATCAACATCGCCTCGATCGCCGGCCTGATGGGGCAGGACCCGCGCATCGTGCGCACCATCGCCTACAACACCACGAAAGGCGGCCTCGTGAACTTCACCCGCGCGCTCGCCGCGGAATGGGGGCAGCACGGCATCACCGTCAACGCCATCTGCCCGGGATTTTTCCCCTCGAAAATGACCCAGGCGACGATCGGCAGCACCGGCGAGCTGATCCGCGACTGGACGCCGACCAAGCGCCTGGGCAATGACGAGGACCTGAAGGGTCTGGTGGTGCTGCTCGCCTCGGAGGCCTCACGCCACATCACCGGGCAGGCGATCGCCGTCGACGGCGGGGCGACCGTGATATGAGCAGCGACGCCAAGCTCGCCTTCACGCGCGATTACCAGAAGCGCATCCCTTTCGTCTCGCACCTCAAGATCCTCACCGAGACGCTCGGCGAGGGGACGGCGCGGCTCTCGCTGCCGATCGAGCCTCATCTCACCAACAGCATCGGCACTGTCCATGGCGGGGTCATCATGTCGCTCCTCGACGTGGCGCTGTGCACCGCCGCGCGCACCCTGCATCCCGATTCCCTGGGCGTCATCACCATCGACATGAGCACCTCGTTCATCGGCGGCGGCAGCGGGCCGCGGCTGCTGGCCGAGGCGCGGGTGCTGAAGAACGGCCGCAGCATGATCTTCGTCGAGGGCGAGGCGAAAAACGAGGACGACTCGCTGGTGGCCAAGGCGATTGCCACAGTGAGAGTAAGATTGAAGGACAGGTAACTGAGGGGGAACCTGCCATGAGCACGAATCCGTACGCAACGCCGAAGACGGATGCCGCCGATGCAGGCAGCGCATTGCAGGGAAATTTCGTCCCCGAAGGACATACCGTGCCCGCGGGACACGGCTGGACGTGGATCGCCGCTGCATGGGATCTCTTCAAACGCGCGCCCGTGGTGTGGATCGGCATGGTTCTCACCTTCGCCGTCATCTTCTGCGTGCTCGCGTTCATCCCGATCCTGGGCTCGCTCGTGAGCTTCGCGCTCGGTCCGGTGTTCGGCGCCGGGTTTGTCATCGGCTGCCGTGCGCTGGACGAGGGCGGCGAGCTGAAATTCGGCCACCTGTTCGCCGGGTTCCAGACGCGCTTCGGTACGCTGGTCGCGGTGGGCCTGCTTTATCTCGCGGCGTCGTTTGTCGTCATGCTGGTGGTCGGCCTGATCGCCGGGGTGAGCATGTTCGCGATATTCTGGGGCGGCGCCGACCCCGCGAATATCGGCGTGGCCTTCGCTACCATGGGTCTGGCATTTCTCGTTGTGACGGCGCTGATGCTGCCGGTGGTGATGGCGATCTGGTTCGCGCCGCCGCTGGTGGTGTTCAATGAGCTGGGCGCGTTCGACGCGCTCAAGGCGAGCTTCCTCGGCTGCCTCAAGAACATGGTGTCCTTCCTCGTCTACGGCCTGATCCTGTTCGGCTTCGCCATCCTCGCGTCGATTCCCTTCGGCCTCGGCTGGCTGGTGCTCGCGCCGGTGATCGGCACGTCGATCTATACGGCGTACCGCGACATCTACTTCAGGTAGATCAACGAGGAACTTAGCTCTTCGGGCCTTCCAGCCCGCCGAGGTAGAAGCGGTTCCAGGTCGGACTGATGACGATCTCGTTGACGCAGGCGCGCGGCGGCAGCGTGGCGATGAACAGGATCGTTTTGCCGAGATCCTCCGCCTGCAGCATGCGCGCGCGCTCTTCGGGCGGCGGCGGCACCGGGCGCTTCTCGAGGATCGGAGTCGCGACCTCCCCGGGAAGGATCGAGGTGGCGCGAATGCCGTTTGCGCCCTCCTCCATGTTGAGCGACTCAGTGAGCGCCACTACCGCGTGCTTGGTGGCGTTGTAGCCCGGACCGGTGAGCGTGCTCGCGTAGCGCCCGGCCCAGGAGGAGATGTTTACGATCAGCCCTTCCTTGCGCTCGCGCATTCCGGGCAGCACGGCATGGCAGCAATAGAACATGCCGGAGAGATTGACCGCGACGATCTGGTCCCAGCCGTCGATCGATACGTTCCTGAAATTGCGCTTCGGCAGGTTGATGCCGGCGCTGTTGATGAGGATGTCGATGCGCCCCAGGCGCTTGAGGATCGCGGCGGCGATCTTCGCCACCTCGGCCTTGTCGGCGACGTCCACCGCGATCGCCTCGCCCTTGCCGGCCGCCTTCAGCTGTTTTTCGCTTCCAGACAGCGTTTCCTTGCTGCGGCCCGAGATCACGACGTGGGCGCCTGCGCGAGCGAGCTCGATCGCGCCGGCGAGGCCGATGCCTGAGCCCCCGCCAGTAACCCACGCCACCTTACCGGCGAGCATATTGGGTGCTGCCAAACAGCACTTCCGCTTGCTCCCTGCTGAAGCCCGGCGTCTGTCGCCGGCGCTCGGCCAGCACCTCGACGCCGCGCTTCACCGCCGGCCGCGCCGCGATGCGGTCGCGCCAGCGCTTTACGTTCGGATACTGGTCGATGTTCACGCCCTGCCGTTCGGGCGCGCGCAGCCACGGCATGATGGACATGTCGGCGATGGTGTATTCGCCGCACGCTACCCACTCACTGTTTTTCAATTGTTTTTCAACAACCCCGTAAAGCCGGTTGGCCTCGTTCTTATAGCGGTTGATGGCGTACTCGATCTTCTCGGGTGCGTACTGCAGGAAGTGGTGCGCCTGCCCCAGCATCGGGCCGATATGCCCCATCTGGAACATGGTCCACTGCATCACCTGCCAGCGGCTGCGCAGGTCCTTCGGCAGGAACTTGCCGGTCTTGGAGGCGAGGTAGAACAGCATCGCGCCCGACTCGGCGAGCGCGAACGGCTTTCCACCCGGGCCTTCCTGGTCGACCATCGCCGGGATCTTGTTGTTCGGCGAGATGGCGAGGAACTCGGGCTTGAACTGGTCGCCGGCGCCGATGTCGATCGGGTGCACCCGGTACGGCAGCCCGGTCTCCTCGAGCATGATGTGGATCTTGTGTCCGTTCGGGGTCGGCCATGTGTACAGGTCAATCATTTTTCTCTCTCATTCATCGTCGGGGATGACTACGGTGCCCGCGATCTTATCGTGCCAGCCCTGCTTGCGCCGGTCGAACGCGATCCACAGGAAGCCCAGATACAGCGGCAGCGCGGACACAATGTACGCGAGAAAGCGCACCACGAGCCGGCCTGTGCTCGGCGGCCCGCCGCTTTCGGCGTCGACGATCTTGGCCGCGATCGCGATCTTGCCGGGCGTCGCGCCCTGGTAGCGCCAGAAGAGCAGCGTCGTCACCGCGATGATGAGACCGCTCGCCAAGTCCCAGTAGCGCGGAACATCGAGCGAGAAGTAATCCGTGCCGAACGCCATGATGACGATCGGGCCGTAAATGGCGAACACGAGCAACCCGTCGATGAGGAACGCAGCCAGGCGCTGCCAGAAGCCCACGTAGCTCGACATCGCCCGCTCAGCCGAGTTTGACCAGCTGCTTGCCGAAATTCTGGCCGCCGAGCAGCGCGATCAGGCCCTGCGGCGCGCTTTCGAGGCCTTCGACGATCGACTCGCGGTACTTGAGCTTGCCCTGCGCGAAATAGCCGCCGAGCGCCTTCAGCGCCTCGCCGTAGCGCTCCTTCCAGTCGAACACGATCATGCCCTGCATCTTGATGCGGTTCACCAGCACCGAGCGCAGGTTTTTCACGGCGTACGGTTGCGTCGCGCTGTAATCGGCGATCATGCCGCACACGACGATGCGCGAAAAAACATTCATTCGCCCCAGCATCGTGTCGAGGATCTCGCCGCCGACATTGTCGAAGTAGACGTCGGCGCCCTTGGGACAGGCCGCCTGCAGGTCGCGATAGAGATTGCCCGCCTTGTAATCGACGCAGGCGTCGAAGCCGAGCTCGCGCGTCACGTACTCGCATTTCCGCCGGCCGCCGGCGATGCCGACGGCGCGGCAGCCCCAGATCTTGGCGAGCTGGCCAACCACGCTGCCCACCGCGCCCGAGGCCGCGGATACGACCACGGTCTCGCCCGGCTTGGGCGAGCCGATTTCCTTCAGGCCGAGATACGCCGTGATGCCCGGCATGCCGAGAATGCCGAGGTAATAAGTGAGCGGGGCTCGTGACTCGTCGACTTTCACCAGGTCTCTTCCAGGAACCGTACCGAACGATTGCCAGCCGAGCTGCGTCAGCACCTTATCGCCGGGCCGAAAGTCAGGATGCCGGGACTCGACGACCTCGCCGACCGTCTGTCCAACCATGACTTCGCCGATGTCGACGCCCTTTACATAGCTCTTCGCGTCGCTCATGCGGCCGCGCATGTAGGGGTCGAGCGAGAGCCAGAGATTCTTGACCAGCACCTCGCCGTCGGCGGGTTTGGGCACCGGCTGCCTTTCCGTCCGAAAATTATTCTCCGTGACCGAACCGCTCGGCCGGCTGGCCAGGACGATGCGCAGGTTTTCCATCTAGAGCGAAGCGAAGCGTTCGAGATGATGGTCGGCATCGCCGAACTGCTGCGCCGCCACGGTCAGGCGGCGGAAGCTGTGGCTGACTTTCAGCTCCTCGCTCATGCCCATGCCGCCGTGCAGCTGTACGGCTTCCTGGCCGATGTGGCGCGCGCTGTCGGCGATCTTGATCTTCGCCGCAGAGACCGAGCGGGACCGCTCCACCGAATTTTCCGCTTGATCGACTTTCGAACAGGCAAGGCAAGCCATGGACTTCGCCTGCTCATACGAGATGTACATGTCCACCATGCGGTGCTGCAGCGCCTGGAAAGTGCCGATCGGCACGCCGAACTGCTTGCGCGTCTTGAGGTACTCGAGCGTGGTGTCGCAGGCGAATTTCATCGCGCCGACCGCTTCGGCACACACCAGCGCGGTGGCGAAGTCGACCACCTCCTCGATCAGCTCCAGGCCGCCGCCGAGCGGCTCGCCCTTCGCTCCGTGAAGCACCACATCGGCCGCCCGCATCTCATCGAGCGTGTGATAGGGTTTCATCTCGCCCCGTGCCGAGTCGATGAGAAAAAGCCCGCTGCCCGAAGAGACGACGAGCTTATCAGCCATCGGCGCGCCAACGACGCCGAGCTTTTCACCCTGCTTTCTTTCGATGTGCGCAAAGGCGAGCTTCATGCGGCCCTCGACTACCGCCGGGAGTATCGCCCGCTTCTGTTCCGCGCTGCCCCCGCGCGCGACAAATAATGCGCCGGTGATGGTCGGCAAGTAAGGCTCGACCACCAGCGCCTCGCCGAAGGCTTCCATCACGCCCATCAGGTCGACCGCGCCGCCGCCGAAGCCGCCGTAGTCGGGCGAGAAGGGCAGGCCGGTGAGCCCCATCTCGGCGAGCTGCGACCAGACCTGCGCGCTCCAGCCCTGCGGCGAGGCGACGATTTTCTTGCGCGCCTCGAAGTCGTAATCCTTCTGCAGGAAGCGCCGCACCGAGTCGGCGAGCAGCTGCTGCTCTTCGTTGTAATCGAAGTTCATAATCCCAGGGTCATCTTGGCGATGATGTTGCGCTGGATTTCGTTCGACCCGGCATAGATCGTAGTCTTGCGCATGCTGAGATAACGGCGTCCCAGCGCCGCGGCAAACTCGTCGCCGCCGGCGGGGCCGGCGGCCTGCATCATCAGCTCGGCCAGCGCCTGCTGGATCTCGGTGCCCTTGATCTTCAGCATCGAAACGTCGGCGCCGGGCGGCTGGCCGGTACGGCGCATCCGGTCGAGGAAGCGCAGGTTGGTGATCTCGAGCGCGGTGAGCTCCACTTCCACCCGCGACAATCGGTCGCGGAATCGAACGTCATTGAGTCTTTCAGAAGAAAACTCCTTGAGGCGCGCAAGCTGGCGCTTCGATTCGCCGATGCGCCCGGTGTTCATGCGCTCGTGGCCGAGGAGATATTTCGCCACGCTCCAGCCCTTGCCTTCCTCGTGCACCAGATTCTCGACCGGCACGTTCACATCGTCGAAGAACACCTCGTTCACTTCGTGCGCGCCGTCCATGAGCAGGAGCGGCCGCACCGTGACGCCCGGCGTCTTCATGTCGATCAGCAGGAACGAGATGCCTTCCTGGCGCTTCTCGCTCGTGGGATCGGTGCGCACCAGGCAGAAGATCCAGTCGGCGTAGTGGGCGAGCGTGGTCCAGGTCTTCTGGCCGTTGACGACGTAACGATCGCCCTGCCGGATGGCTTTTGTTTTCAGCGACGCGAGGTCGCTCCCCGAGCCCGGCTCGGAGTAACCCTGGCACCAGAAATCCTCGCCCTGGTAGATGCGCGGCAGGAAGCGTTTCTTCTGCGCCTCGGTGCCGAAGCGCAGCAGCACCGGCGCGCACATCGCGAGGCCAAAGGGAATGAGCGGCGGGGCGCCGACGTAGCCGAGCTCTTCCTCGAAGATGTAGCGCTGCACCACGTTCCAGCCGGTGCCGCCCCATTCCTTGGGCCAGGCCGGCGCCACCCAGCCTTGCTTCGCAAGGATGCGGTGCCAGCGCAGCAGGTCTTCCTTGGACAAGTGCTGGTAGCGGTCGACCTTTTCCTTCAAGTCCTTTGGCAGGTTTTTGGCAAGCCAAGCGCGTACCTCGTCCCGGAAGGCGAGCTCCTCGGCTGAGTAATTCAGATCCATGGCTCGGATGTGACCCGTAACTACAGAATGGTAACGCCGCCGTCGGCGACGATGCACTGCCCGGTGATGAATGCGGCGGCGTCGGAGGCGAGGAACACGGCGATGCCGCCGATATCGCGCGGCTCGCCGAGGCGCCGCAGCGGCGTCGCCTGGATGCGCTCGTTACGCCGCTTCTCGTCCTCCCACAGCGCGCGGGCAAACTCGGTCTTGACGAGCCCCGGAGCAATCGCATTGACGCGGATGTTCTTCGGCCCCCATTCGGCCGCGAGGTTGCGCACCAGGTGATGGACGGCGGCCTTGGAGATGCCGTAGGCGCCGATCACGGTATTGGCGAGCAGCCCGCCGATCGAGCCGATCACGATGAAGCTGCCGCCGCTGCGCTCGGCCATGCCGGGAAGGGTCATGGCGGCGAGCCACAGCACGCTTTTCACGTTATTGGCGAAGATTTTGTCGAAAGCGTCGTCCGGGATGCCGGTGAGCGGGCCGAAATAGGGATTGGCGGCGGCGTTCGCGACGACGATATCGATGCGGGCCCATTTCGCGCGGGTTTCATCCACCAGCGCCTGCAGCTCCTCGCGGCGCGAGACGTTGCATGGCCGCGCGAGCACCGCGAAGCCCTTGCTTTCAAATTCCTTCCGAACCTCTTGGCAGGCCTCGGCTTTTCTGCTGCAGAGCGCGACCTTCGCGCCGGCAAGCGCCAGCTCTTCGGCGATCGATTTGCCGATGCCGCGCGTGCCGCCGGTCACCAGGGCCACCTTTCCGGCGAGATCGAACAGCGAAGACATTTTTTATTTCACTATGTGAAATCTAGTACAACTAAGTTGACAGGCCAGTGCGGAACGACAGAATATCGAAACGCGAAACATTCCGCTGCATTCCCGTACAAATAAACGGAGGAGAGGTTTTTCATGGGCGCACCTGAACCCGCGGTACCGCTTTCCCAGCCTGCCCCAACTTTCAGCTATGAGCACGAGGGCGACCGCCAGTTTGCCACCACGCTGGCGCGAGGCCTCGAAGTGCTGCGCTGCTTCACGCCGCTCGAGCCGCTGCTCGGCAACAAGGAGATCTCGGTGCGCACCGGGCTGCCGAAGCCGACGGTGTCGCGGCTCACCTACACCCTCACCAAGCTGGGCTACCTGCGCCACAACATGCGCCTGGGCAAGTACCAGCTCGGCTCGGCGGTACTGTCGATCGGCTATCCGCTGCTCGCCTCGATGAACGTGCGCCAGGTGGCGCGGCCGCTGATGAAGGAGCTCGCCGACTACTGCAACGGCTCGGTGTCGATGGGCGTGCGCGACCGCCTGAACATGGTCTACGTCGAATCCTGCCGCAGCGGCAACGGCATCACCACGTTACCGGATATCGGCACGTCCGTGCCGATATCACAATCCGTGATCGGGCGGGCGTTCCTTGCGGCGTGCACGCCGCAGGAGCGCGAAGCGGTGCTCAACCAGATGAAGGTCAAGGAGCCGGAGGCGCACCGCAAGTACCGCACCTCGATCGACAAGGCGCTCGAGGACATCCGCGGCCGCGGTTTCTGCGCCTCGATGGGCGAGCTGCGCCGGGAAGTGTACGGCGTCGGTGTGCCGATGCGGCGTACCGTCGACGGCGAGATCGTCTCGTTCAACTGCGCCGTCCCCGCGTTCATCGTGAAGAAAGGCCAGCTCGAGGACGACCTCGGCCCGCGCCTGGTCGCCATGGTGCGCAATATCGAGGCGTCGCTGGGACTTCATTAAGCGTCGGCGTACGACGCGCGGCATCGAGATTCCCTTCCCGCGCCTCGCCATCCAAAGAGCTAAGCCACGCGTCGCTTAGCCCAGCCGGCGAGGATGGCATGAATGCGGCGCACGCCGTCGGTGAGCGCGGCCGGACCCGGCTGCAGGATCTCCGAGGACTTGATCTCGTGCAGCTCGCCGTCGCGCACGGCCGGCACGGCGTCCCAGCCGGGTCGCGCCGCCACGCGCTCCGGGCGGAACTTCTTGCCGCACCACGAGCCGAGGATCACGTCCGGCTGCTTCCCAATCACTGTGGCGGGATCCGCGATGACCCGGCCGCTCGCGGCATGAGAATGCGAAAGGTCTGAAAAAACGTCCTCACCGCCGGCGATTTCGACGAGTTCGCTCACCCAGCGTATGCCGCTGATCATCGGCTCATCCCATTCTTCGAAATACACCTTGGGTTTTTTCACGAATTGTTTTGCAGATTCACGAATTTCAGCCAGTCCCGCTTCGAATCGTTTTACGAGCTGAACACCCTTGTCGCCAACCCCGACAACCGATGACAAAACCTGGATCACGTTCAAAATCTCCTCGACTGAGCGCTGGTTGAAGAGCATGACGTTGAGGCCGGCCTTGGCCAGCTCGCGCGCGATATCGGCCTGCAGGTCGGAAAACCCGATCACCAGGTCGGGCTTGAGCGTCAGGATCTTGTCAGTTTTTGCGGAGAGAAATGCGGACACCCTGGGCTTGTCGCGACGCGCTTGCGGCGGCCGCACAGTGTAGCCGGAGATGCCGACGATGCGCCGCTCCTCGCCCAGCAGGTAGAGCGTCTCCGTGGTTTCCTCGGTCAGGCAGACGATGCGCTCGGGATAGCGCGCCGGCATATTAATTCCAAAGTCTAATGAGTTGATGACTCAGTCTAATGTCTCGCGCTCGCATAGACAGTCATACTGTGCACTGAACTGCAGGCTTCGGTCACCAACGAGGGGGCATTATGACTAGCAAGCGATACGTCTATTTGGGAACCATCGGACTTGGCTTGGCAGTTGGCATCGGGCTTTTAAGCATCGAACCGGTCGCGGCCCCGTCCAAAGCGGCGCAGCTCACTGCACCGTTATTCCAGGTCGATCCGTTCTGGCCGAAGCCGCTCCCCGACAATTGGGTGACGGGAGAGGTCGGCGGCACCTGCATCGACTCGCAGGATCACGTTTTCATCGTGACCCGCGGTTTCCAAACGGCCGGTTTGGTCTCACCTGAAGGATTCGGGGGCGCTGACACCAAGAAGGGTACGCTGGGTGGAGCGTTCAAGTCGAAGGCTTCACCGCCCGTCATCGAGTTCGATCCGGCAGGCAACGTGGTGAATAGCTGGGGCAACCCCACGCTCGAACCGGCGGGTGCGTTGGGGCCCTCGGGCCAAAGCATCGCGGGCCAAAACGCTGTTTTGCCGAACGGCATCCACGGCTGCTTCGTGGATTACCAGGACAATGTCTGGATCGGCGGCAATGGCGATGGCGTCGTGCAGAAATACTCGCACGACGGCACGTTGCTGCTGCAGATCGGCGTGAAGTTCGCGTGTGACGACGGGCTTGGCGCACCGGGCACGCCAGGCACCTTCATTAGCTGCACAGGAGCCGGTGGCGGAAACGTCATGAAGACCGGCGGCAGCTCGAAGTATCTTAGCCTTCCCGCGGACATCGCCGTGGATCCTGCCAATGGAGAGGTCTACATCGCGGACGGCTACGGCAACCACCGCGTGGTTGTGTTCGACGCAAACGGGCATTATTTGCGCCAGATGGGCAGTGTGGGCTCGGGTGACGGTCAATTCACCGCCGGCGACGGCGGCCATCCGCATTGCGTCGTACTTGGCAGGAACGGCTACGTGTACTCGTGTGATCGCGGTCAGGATCGACTCAACGTTTACACGAAAGGCTCTGGTACAACCCCGGGCACGTTCGTGAGGGCTATTCCCATCGTTCCCGGCACAGCGGCGCTTGGGGTGGCCGGCTCGGCATGGGACGTCGATTTCTCGCCAGACCGCAAGCAGACCTTCATGTACGAGTCCGACGGCGGAAACGAGATCATGTGGATCATGGACCACGCGGCGGCGCTCAGCAACACGCCTCCAGCCGGAGCTCCAAACCCGGCGATTCTCGGCGGGTTCGGGCGGCCCGGGCACATGGCCGGAGACTTCACCTTCCTGCACATGATGGCCATCGACTCGAAGGGCAATCTATACGTGGGCGAGACCATCGGCGGCCGGCGCGTGCAGAAGTTCATAAACTGCGGCGCCGACAAGGAGCACGACAGAGACCGTGACGAGGGCCGCAGCCCGCACGGGTGCCGGGGGGACAGCGACGATCGCTGACCCGGAACAGCTCGGCAGTCCGGGAGGCGGCCGGAGGCGTTACAGCTTCCGGCCGCTTTTGTTGTGATGCGTCGGTATCTGTGGTCGATCGCCGTTCTCGCGGTCCTCACCGTTCCTCGAATTGCCATGGCGAACGGCGGTGACCTGCCAGCGGAAGTTGTTCTGCAAGGGTTCGCCAAGCCTGAGGATGGCCGCCTCCGCCTGCTAGTCAGGGTGCCGCTCGTCCTCCTTTCCAGTTTCGGGCTGCCAAAGCGCGGCCCGGGTTACCTGGATCTGGCCCGCATCGACGACAAGCTCAAGGAAGTGGCCGCGGCGACCGGTAGGCAAATCGAGGCGCGCGCGGATGGCGTGCTGCTCGTCCCCGTTGCGCGCAGGGCGAGGATCTCCGTGCTGTCCGACCGCTCGTTCAGGGGCTATGCCGCTGCCCGCTCACATCTCGACGGCCCACCACTGCCGGCAGAGACCGATCTCTTCTGGAACCAGGGCTTCTTCGACACGGAGCTCGAATATCCGCTGCGCTCCTCCGACGCTCATCTTTCGGTCCGCATGAACGTGGCGCCCGAGCTCGGGCGACGGCTCAAGCTGCGGCTCGAGTACCTGCCCGCCAATGGGCCCGCCCGCTCCTATGTGTTGCCGGGCGACTCGGGCTGGATCGCGCTCGACCCGCGCTGGCACGAAGCCGCGTGGCTCTTCTTGAAGGCTGGCTTCACCAGCCCGTTCGCAATCGATCGCTTCGTATTTCTGCTCTGTCTGGTTGCGCCTTTCCGGCAGTTCCGAAGCCTCCTGATGCTCGTCATCGTATTGACCGGGTTGCAGGCGCTGACGTTGACGGCCAGCGCGGAAGGTGCGGTCGCCGGCATACGGTGGCTTGCGGCGCTCTTCGATACCAGCCTCGCCGTCCTGATCGTGCTCCTCGCCATCGGCAACCTCGCCGCCCCGAGCCTGCGCCTTCGCTGGTTCATCAGCGCCGTCGTCGGCGCCCTCGGCGGCTTTGGCCTGGGCGAGCTCCTCGCCGACGCTTCGCAATTCGCAGGGACTCATACCTTCGTGTCGGTTCTGTTCTTCAACCTCGGCGTTGCGCTGGGCGAGGTCGTGAGCCTGGCGCTCGCTTTCGCGGCGTTGCGCTGGCTGGTCGATCGCACACTCGGCCCGTCCCTCGGTGTGGTGGTCCTCTCAGCCATCCTGGGCCACCAGGGTTGGCATTGGATGATGGACCGCAGCCATGAGCTCGGCCATGCACTCGGGCATGCAGCGGCCTCCGGGTTGGCCACCGTTGCGATGTGGCTGCTCCCGGCGCTCGTGGTCGGCGGGATAGTGTTCTTCCTGCCGAGGCAATTGCGCGGCGCGCCTATCCCCTCACTGCTCGCTGGATTGTTCGGGCGAAACGCTGACAGGAACCACGCGCGCGACTAGTTAAACTAGCCGTGAAATGGGTCCCCTCTCCGGCATCCGGGTTCTGGAATTCGAAGCGATCGGCCCGGGCCCGTTCGCCGGCATGCTGCTCGCCGACATGGGCGCCGACGTGCTGGTGGTCGACCGGCCCGCGGCCGGCGACCTCGGCCTGAAGCGCGAGCGCTGGTACGACGTGATGATGCGCGGCAAGCGCTCGGTGACGCTGGACCTGAAGACGGGTTCCGGAAAAGAAGCTGCTCTTCAATTGATCGGGCGTGCCGAGGCGCTGATCGAAGGATTCAGGCCCGGCGTCATGGAGCGGCTTGGCCTGGGTCCGGACGAAGCGCTCAAGCGCAATCCACGGCTGGTCTATGGCCGCATGACCGGCTGGGGCCAGAGCGGGCCGCTCGCGCCGCGCGCCGGCCACGACATCAATTACATCGCCCTCGCCGGCGTGCTGAATGCCATCGGACGAAAAGGCGAAGCGCCGGTGCCGCCGCTCAACCTGATCGGCGACTTCGGCGGCGGCGGCATGCTGCTCGGCTTCGGCATCGCGTGTGCCCTGCTCGAAGCGCAGCGCTCGGGACGCGGCCAGGTGGTCGACGCCGCGATGGTCGAGGGCGCGTCGCTTCTCGCCGCCATGTACGCGGGTTTTCTTGCCACAAATAACTGGTCTGAGCAAAGAGCAAGCAATATTCTCGACACCGGCGCGCCCTGGTACGACGTCTACGAGACGAAGGATGGCAAATACGTTGCCATCGGCGCCATCGAGGACAAGTTTTTCAAGGAGCTGCTTTCCAAACTACGGGTTGACGAAGACACCCCGCAGCATGACCGCGCGGGCTGGCCGGAGATGCGAGAACAATTCGCTCAAACCTTCAAAGCGAAAACGCGCGACGAATGGTGCAGAGTCTTCGAGGGCTCGGATGCCTGCTTCGCGCCCGTGCTGAGCTTCTCCGAAGCGAGACGCGACCCGCATAACGTCGCGCGGGGAAGCTTCGTGAGCGTCGCGGGCGTAGAGCAGCCGGCGCCGGCACCGCGCTTCTCGCGCACCCCCGCAAAGCTGCGCGGCGCGCCGCCCGAGCGCGGCGAAGGCGGCGCTCAGGCGCTCGCCGACTGGGGATTCGACACCGATGAAGTGAAAAAGCTAAGATCGCTGGGCCTAGGGATAAAGGAATAACAATGCTCGGACGCCTGATGCCCCGCGAGGGCAAGTTCTTCGACCTTTTCAATGCCCACGCCGAGCGCATCGTCGAGGGTAGCCGCGAGCTCGCGGTGATGATCGGCACCTTCACCGAGCTCGACGCGCATGCGCAGCGCATCGACGCCGCGGAGCGCGCCGCCGACAAGATCACCCACGAGACCATTACCCTGCTCCACAAAACCTTCATCACACCGTTCGATCGCGAGCAGATCCATCAGCTCATCACCGCCATGGACGACATCCTCGATCTCATCCAGGGCGTCGCCGAGTCGGTCGCGCTTTACGACCTGCGCAGCGTCACGCCGGAGGCGAAGCAGCTCGCGGATATATGCCAGCAGTCCTGCGACCGGGTGAAAACCGCCGTCGGCCTGCTCACCAACATCAAGAGCCCCGCGGCGATTCTCAAGTGCTGCGAGGAGATCGACCGGCTCGAATCGGATGCGGACCGCGTGATGCGGGGTGCGATGTCGAAGCTGTTCCGCGAGGAGAACGATCTCAAGCAGGTGATAAAGCTGCGCGTGATCTATGACCTGCTGGAGACGATCACCGACCGCTGCGAGGACGTCGCCAACGTCGTTGAAGGCATCATTCTCGAGAATTCCTGATGGACGGGCACGGCACCCAGCTCGCACTGGGCGTGCTGATCGGGCTCGTCCTGGTGGCGCTGGCGTTCGACTTCATGAACGGATTCCACGATGCCGCCAACTCGATCGCCACGGTGGTCTCTACAAGGGTGCTCAAACCCTACCAGGCCGTCATGCTGGCGGCGTTCTTCAATTTTGCAGCACTCTTCGTCTTCGAGCCCAATGTCGCGACCACGGTAGGCAGGGGGATCGTGGATCAAGGGATCGTCGATCAGTACGTCGTGCTCGGCGCGCTGGTGGCCGCCATCACGTGGAACCTGATTACTTGGTACTACGGAATCCCGTCTTCTTCCTCGCACGCGCTGGTCGGCGGCCTAGTTGGGGCGGCGGTCGCGAAGGCTGGAACGTGGGCGCTCATCGCGCCCGGAATCATCAAGATCGTGGCGTTTATCTTTATCTCGCCGGCGCTCGGATTCACGCTCGCTGTGCTGTTGATGCTTGCCGTGTCTTGGCTCTTTGCGCGCAGCTCGCCTAGCCGGGTCGACCGCTGGTTCCGACGGCTCCAGCTCGTATCAGCGTCGTTTTACAGCCTGGGGCATGGCGGCAACGATGCTCAAAAGACGGCCGGCATCATCTGGATGCTTCTCATTGGTTCAGGTCATCTACATCCGAAGGACCCGATCCCCAACTGGGTGATTTCTATCTGCTACATCACGATCGGGCTCGGCACGGCGTTCGGCGGTTGGCGCATTGTCAAGACGATGGGCCAGCGGATTACGAAACTGCGGCCCGTCGGTGGGTTTTGTGCGGAAACCGCGGGTGGCATCACTCTCTTCTCGACGGCGGCGCTCGGCATCCCGGTGTCGACCACGCACACCATCACAGGTGCTATCGTCGGCGTGGGCTCGGCGCAAAACATATCTGCGGTGCGATGGGGCATCGCGGGCACCATCGTATGGGCGTGGATCCTGACGATACCGTGCACCGCGTTCATCGCCGGTCTTTCTTGGTGGCTTGCACGCGCTGTTCTCAGTTAAGCCGGCCGACGCGGAACTCGACTTTCATTTCTCCGGCGCGCTCGAAGCGCAGCGTCACCGGGATCTTCTCGCCTTCCTTGAACGCTCGCTTGATGTCGACGAACATCAGGTGGGCGCCGCCGGGCTTGAGCTCGAGGCTGCCGCTGGCCGGGATGTCGTAGCCTTTGACCGGCCGCATGCGCATCACGTCGCCGTCGTGGATGTGGACGTGCGTCCCGACTCGCGCCGCAGCCGGTGAAGCGGCGCTGATCAGGTGCTCGGGCGAGGACGACCTGTTGCGGATCGTCAGGTAGCCGGCCGCCATCTTTGCGCCGGGCGGTGTCGCCCGCGCCCAGGCGTTTTCGATCTCGATCTGGCCCAGCGCCGGGGTGGCGATCAATGCAAGCAGAAGGAACGCATATCTCATTTTCGTCTTTCTCTTTCCTGTAACTCGCGCCACAGGATCTTTCCCGTGGCCGTCTTGGGCAGCTCCGCGACGAACTCGACCACGCGCGGCACCTTGAACGCCGCCATGCGGCCGCGCGCCCACTCGATGATGTCCTCGGGGCGCAGCCGTCCCAGCGCGCCGGGCTTGGGCACGATCAGCGCCTTCACGGTTTCGCCGCGGTAGCCGTCGAGCGTGCCGATGACGCAGGCTTCCTGGATCTCGGGGTGCGCGTACAGCATCGCCTCGACTTCGGCCGGCCACACCTTGTAGCCGGAGGCGTTGATCATGCGCTTCAGCCGGTCGGTAATGAAGAAATAGCCCTCGGCGTCGTAGTAGCCGAGGTCGCCGGTGCGGAAAAAGCGCTTGCCGTCATGCTCGATGAACGCCTGGCGCGTCGCCTCGTCCTGCCGCCAGTACCCCTTGAACACCTGCGGGCCGTGCACCACGATCTCGCCGACCTCGCCGGGCCCTAGTTCCTTGAGGCTTTCGGGATCCAGAACCCGCGCATCGGTGTTGAAGATCGGGATGCCGCCGCACTGGCGCTTGGGACGATGCGGCGGATTGATGTGCGTCGGCGCCATGGTCTCGGACAGCCCGTATCCCTCCACGTAAGGCAGGCCGATGACTTCTTCGAGCCGGCGCGCCAGCGCCTCGGGCATCGCTGCCCCGCCGCCGCCCAGGACGCGCAGCGACGACAGGTCGTAGCGCTCGAGACGCGGGTTCGACAGAAAATCAACCAGCATGGTCGTGATCGCCGACCAGTTCGTGACGCCTGCGCGCTCGATCTGCATCGCCGCGCACTCGCGGTCCCAGCGCGACAGCAGCACCACGGTGGCGCCGGTGTGGAGCGGCGCGTTCATGCAGGCCTGCATGCCGGTGACGTGGAACATCGGCAGGGCCGACAGCACCACGGTGTCCTGCAAGGTGCCGCGCCAATACATGTAGGGAATGGTCGTCGCCTGCACGCTCGCATGGGTGTGCATGCAGCCTTTCGGCTTGCCGGTGGTTCCCGAGGTGTAGGGCATCACGGCGAGATCGTCGGGCTGAGCAAGATGCTCGCCCGGCGTCAACCCCGCCTCGATGGCCTCGCGCCACGCGGTGGCCGAGGCCTGCGGCTCCCTCGGGGCGCGCACGAATGCCGGCACCGGCAGATCGGTCGGCTCGCGCAGATAGTCCGAGTACGTCGCGAGCACCACGTGCTTGAGCCCCTGCAGCGGCGCAAGCTCGACCAGGAGCTCCTGCCCGGCAATCGCGGTCGAAGCGCCCGTATCCTCGACGTAATGGCGCAGCTCCTCGGTGCGGTTCATGGGGTTCACCGGCACGACCACCGCATCGGCGCGCAGGATGGCGTAGTAGGCGATGACGAATTGCGGGCTGTTCTGCAGATACACGAGGACCCGGTCGCCGCGGCGCACGCCGCAGCGCTGCTGCAGGAATCCGGCGAGCGCGTCGGCCTCGCGCTTGAGCTCGCCATAGGTGATTTTGGTGCCGTAAAAATCGATCGCCGTCTTGCCGGGCTGGCGGGCCGCGCTCGCCTCGAGATTTGAGTACACGCTCGCGCGCGGCAGTTCCAGGGCCTGCGGCAGGCCGGGCGGCCAATGCGCGTAATGCCGCGTGAACATCAAATGGCGAAGCGCTTGACCGCTTTCTCGTCCCAGCTCATGCCCAGGCCGGGCCGCTCGGCGATCGGCACATGGCCATCCTTCACTTGCAGCGGGTCCTGCAGGATCGGCTGCGCCCAATCGACGAACTCGAGCCAGTGGCAGGTCGGCGTCGCGGCGAGGAGCTGGCAGCTCGCCTCCGGGAACAGGTGGCTCGACATCTCCATGCCGGCGCCTTGAGCGAGCGCCGCGGCACGCATCCAGCCGGTCACGCCGCCGATGCGCTGCAGATCCGGCATGACGAAATCGCAGGCGCCTGCGGCCAGCGCCTGCGCCATCTGCTCAGGCCCCATGAAGTTCTCGCCGATCTGGATCGGGGTCGCGATCTCGCGCGCGAGACGCGCGGTGCCCGCGAAGTCGTCGGCGCGCACCGGCTCCTCGATCCAGTACACACCGCCTTCTTGATCGATCATGCGCCCGCGCTTCAGCGCCTCGGCTACAGTCAGCCCCTGGTTGAAGTCCACCATCAGGGTGACGTTCGGGCCGATCGCTTTTTTGACTTCCTGGATGGCTTGCATATCCTGGCGCGCGTCTGGCCTCCCCAAACGCAGCTTCACGGCGCTAAACCCCTCCTCCAGCAACACGAGCGCCTCTTTGGCGAGGTCCTTCAACGGAAGAATGCCGAGGCCTTTCGAGTTGTATGCCGGAATGGGCCGCGGTGTCGCACCGAGCAGGCGCACGAGCGGCTGCCCGAGCGCCTGCCCGAGCGCGTCCCAAGCCGCCGTGTCGATCCCCGACATGGCGAAGAGCACGATGTTGTGCACGCCGAGAAGCGTGTACTTCGCGCGCAGCTTGCGCTCGATATCGAAGGGAGCCACCGCATCGCCCTTCAGCATGTCGGCCATCGCCTCGACCAGCTTCGCCATCGGCGCGAGGTTGTGCTTGCCGATGCCGAACAGATATGAACGTCCGACGATGCCGCCGTCGGTCTGCAGGTCGATGAGCAACAGCGCCGATGCGGTGAGCGTGCCGGTGCTGGTGGCGAGCGGCCGTTTCATCGGGGCGGCCACCGCTCGAACGCGGATGCTTTCGATCTTCAGCTTCATTTTCCCTCGAAGCGCGGCTTGCGCTTTTCCATGAATGCGCGCCGGCCCTCTTTGTAGTCCTCGCTCTTCGCGCAGCGCTCGATCGCCGCGCGCATGCGCTCGGCGTCCGCTACGCCGGAGGATTTCACGTACTCCTCGATGATGGTCTTGGTATTGGCGATGGAGAGCGGCGCGTTCTCGCACAGGGTTTCAAGAATTTCTCCGACAAATTCTTCCACCTCCGCGTCGGGCAGCACTTGATGCACCAATCCCATCGCCAGCGCCTCTTCCGCCGTATAGCGCCGGCCGAGGAACATGATCTCTCGCGCGCGGGCATGGCCCACGGTTTCGAGGAGGCGCTTGTGCCCCTCGGCGTTGTAGGCAAGACCGAGTTTCGCCGCCGGGATGCCGAATTGCGCCGACGCACCGCAGTAGCGCAGGTCGCAGGCGAGCGCTACCTCCAGGCCCCCGCCCATGCAGAAGCCCTGGATCATCGCCACCGAAGGCTTGAGCGAGTCCTGGATGGCATGCAGCACCCGGTCGAGGAGCCCGTCATACTCGGCGACCGAGCCGCGCTCCGAGCGCACCTTCTCGAATTCGGAGATGTCGGCGCCGGCGGAGAAGGCCTCGGCTCCGGCGCCGCGGAAAGCGACGCAGCGCACTTCGCGGTCGGCGCCAAAGCGCGCCATCGCCTCCGGAATGCCGCGCCACATGGCGTCGTTGATCGCATTGCGCCGCTTTGGATTGTCGAAAACGATCCAGCCGACGCTGCCCTGCTTTTCGATTTTCAAGCTCATGGTTTCATTGTGGCATTCTATGTCGGTGAAAGCGGTTCTCTGCAAGCAGTACGGCCCCCCCGAAACCTTGGTGGTCGAGGATTTGCCCTCGCCGCGCGCCGGGCCAGGCGAAGTCGTGGTGTCGGTGAAGGCGGCGAGCGTCAATTTTCCCGACGTGCTCATCATCCAGAACAAGTACCAGTTCAAGCCGCCGCTGCCGTTCTCTCCGGGAAGCGAGCTGGCGGGCGTGGTGAAGGAAGTCGGCGCAGGCGTGAGCGCAATTAAGGTCGGCGACAAGGTGATGGCCTTCACCACCTACGGCGCGTTTGCCGAGGAGGTGAAGACCGAAGCGGCGCGCCTGCTGCCGATCCCTGAAGGCATGGGTTTCGAGAGCGCGGCCGCATTCGTGCTCACCTACGGCACCTCGGACCACGCGCTGCGCGACCGCGGCGCCCTGCGCGCCGGCGAAACGCTGCTCGTGCTCGGAGCGGCCGGCGGCGTGGGCCTGGCGGCCATCGAGATCGGCAAGGCGCTCGGCGCGCGCGTCATCGCTTGCGCTTCGAACGAGGAGAAGCTCGCCGTCTGCCGCGAGCACGGCGCCGACGCGACCATCAACTACGCCGCGGAAGATTTGCGCGAGCGCATCAAAGCCCTGACCGACGGGCGTGGCGCCGATGTGATCTATGACTCGGTCGGCGGCGCCTACAGCGAGCCGGCGTTCCGCTCGATCGCCTGGCGCGGACGGCTCCTGGTGGTCGGCTTCGCTGCCGGCGAGATCCCCAAGCTGCCGCTCAACCTCGCGCTCCTGAAGGGCGCCTCGGTGGTGGGAGTATTCTGGGGCGATTTCGCGCGCCGCGAGCCGCAGGCGTTTGCCGAGAGCATGCGCCAGCTCGGCCGCTGGTACCGCGAGGGGAAGCTCCGCCCGCATGTCTCAAAAATATATCCCCTCGAAAAAGCGGCTGAGGCGCTGAAGCTGATGGCGGCGCGCCAGGTCAAGGGGAAAGTGGTCCTGGCGGTTTAGCGTCGCCCGGCCCGAGCGGCCGCTGCATGAGGACGCTGTCCACCCAGCGGCCCAACTTGAAGCCCACCGAGCGCAGCGTGCCGACGCGCAGGAAGCCGTGGCTCGCGTGCAGGCCGATCGATGCGGCGTGCCCGCTGTCGCCGATCACGGCGATCAGCTGCCGGTAGCCCAGCGCTTCGCAGCGGCGGATCAACTCGCCGAGGATGGCGCTGCCGACGCCGCGGCCCTGCATGTCTTCCCTGACGTAGATCGAGTCCTCGAGCGCGTAGCGGTACGCCGACCGCGAGCGATAGGGCGAGCAGTAGCCGTAGCCGGCGACCACGCCGGCGAAATCCGCGATGAGGTAGGGCAGGCCGCGGCGGGTTATGTCCTCGCAGCGCCGCCGCATCTCCTCGAGCGAGGGCGGCTCCTCCTCGAAGGACGCCAGGCCGTGGAGCACGTGGTGCGCGTAGATCGCGTGAACAGCCGGGATGTGCTCCGGCGCGGCTGGCCGCACCTGCACCGCCTCAGCGAGAATAACCCGGCTCCTCGCGATCGAGGATGCGCTTGAGAGCGCCGAAATGCGCGCCGGCGTACTTCGGCGTGTCGGCGAGGATCAGGCGGTAAGTCTCGCGCACCACCTCGGGCCGCACGGCCTTCAGCTTCGCGCCCATCGAGCGCGCCAGCAGTTGCAGCCGGCAGGCACGCTCGAGGTAGTAAAGGGCATCGAAGGCTTCGGCGACCGTTGGCCCGACGACGATCACGCCGTGGTTGGCGAGGAACAGGACGCGCTTCGTGCCCAGCACGCGGGCGAGGCGGTCGCCTTCGGCATTGTCGAGCACCAGCCCGTTATACGTGTCGTCGTAGGCGATGTCGTCGTGAAAGCGCAGCGCGTTCTGCTCGACCATCTCCAGCCGGCCGTTCTCGATGAGGGTCAGCGCGGTGGCGTACGGCATATGCGTATGAAGGACGCACGCCGCCCGGGGACTCGCGAGATGAATCCGCGAGTGGATGTAGAAGGCGGTCTTCTCGAACTCGCCCTCGCCTTCCAGGATGTTGCCGTCGGCATCGAGCGCGAGAAGGCTGGAGGCCGTGACCTCGCTCCAGTGCAGCCCGTAGCGGTTGAGAAGAAAGCGCTTCCCATCCGGCAGCATCAGGCTGAAGTGGTTGCAGACCCCCTCGTGCAGGTCCATGCGCACGGCGATGCGGAATGCCGCCGCGAGGTCGATGCGCGCCGCGCGCTCGACCGCCCCCGCGGTCCTCAGCTCCTGCATCGTCCCCATGGAGTCGATTATAGTGCGGGCATGAACCTCCGGACACTCGCCCTGGTAGCGCTACTGCTGCTCGCCGCCTGCTCCAAGGTGACACAGGAGAACTTCGCCAAGATCCAGGAAGGGATGAGCGAGCAGCAAGTCATCGCCCTGCTCGGCGCCCCGACCGAGTCGAACAGCGTCAACGTGCTCGGCGTTTCGGGCACGGCCTCGCGCTGGGTCAGCCGCGACGCCGTCATCACGGTACGCTTCGTCAACGGCAAAGTGGCGCTGAGGTCCTTCGACAAGCCACCGCCGGACCCGAAAGCGGAGCGGAAATAAAAAGGGCGCCCGAAAGCGCCCTTGGCAATCAGCCGGCTAGGTAGCCGCTTATCTCGACACGGCGGGGACGAATCTTTCGATGGCGGCGGCGCTGCGCTCTATCTCTTCCCTGCCGAGGCTGAGCCTAATACTTTCGTTGGTCAGCCAGCGTTCCAGGAACTGGAAGTAATTGGGGCTGCCGAGCACGCCGCTGGTTCCGCCCGGCCAGATCGATTCCGCGCGCATCGCGTCGGTACGCGCTTCGACGACGGTGCGGTGCGTCGGGCCGTCGCGGAACATAAACTCGTCCGGCGCATCGGCACGCGTGCTGTGGGACGAAGCATCGACAGTCTGGAAACCGCCGTCGGTGGGGATGCCGCGCAGCCCGGGAATCGGTTGCGGGAAGGCGCCACCTGCCGGCGGGATGTTGAACGGTTCCCCAAGCGGGTGTTCGAACACGATCCGGTGCAGACGCCCCCAGCGATAGTCGTTCTGGTTCGTGGAACCGCCGAAGGCAGGAGCGAAAGCGGGACTGCTGAGAAGATCAAGTCCTGCCCGCAAGCTCCTGAGAATCACGAAATCGCGGCGGTCGGCAGCCTGCGCGATCCCCGGCACGGCGAAGAAATCGATCCCCGAAGCGCCTCTGCCGCCGTTGGTCGAAAAATTATCGAGCAGGTTGCGCAAGGCGGCGAGGCTGTCCTGGTCGTCGGGTGAAGGCAGTCCGATCGGGGTGAGCAGGCCGTCGATGACGCTGACGATCATGCGGGAGCGCCAGGCGGAATAGATCGAGGCAGCGACGCTCGCCTGGATCTCGGCCGTGGAAGGCGCCGCGAGCTGGCCCGGCTTGTCGGTGGCGTCGTACCCCTGGGCGATTCCGGTCGGCGTCGAGCCGTTCCACCTGCGCAGGCGACCGACCGCCTCGGCCACCCCCGCGTCGGACGCCAGCGCACGCAGTTGCGCGGCGGCGGCCGGGTCGGACGACGCGCGGTCGAACGCTCGAACGATGTACGGCGTGAGTACCTCCGCATCGCGCAGGATCACATCGGCCTGGATCGCCTGGATTTCCTTGAAGGACACGCGACGGTTGCCGGTTTCCAGCAGCTCGCGCAGCCTCTTGTCGATGCGCGCGGCGCGGAAACCCCGGTTCCACGAGTACGCGAGATAGTAAAGCCCACCTCCCGGGCGCAGCTGATTGATCGGATCGTTGTCTCGCGTGATGCCCGCGGGGTCGTTGTTGCCGTTCACGAAAAAGCCAGCCGCCGGATTCACGGTCTGCGGCAGCTCGGCGAAAGGCAGTATCTCGTGCAGCGTCGCCTGGTTTGGCTGAGGATTTAGCACTGGCAGCCACTCGTTTCCGCCCTGACCGTTGCGGACGAACCATGGCGGCACTCCGTTCACCGTATTCGCCTGCAGATCCTCGCGCACCGGTATTTCGCCGGTGGTGAAGTAGGCGATGTTGCCCTCGACGTCGGCATACACGAAGTTCTGCGAGCCGAAATCGAAGCGCTGCAGCGCCGCCTTGAAGTCACCGAGGTTGCGCGCGCGGTTGATCATGAGAAATGCCTCGGCCTCCTGGGTGGGCCCAAAGCCTACGTATTGCACGCTCAACGCCGCCCCAGTCGCCTGATTTAAGGAGATGATGGGCCCGCCGTCGCGGCGCGGCATGACCAGCGTGGCAGCCGGGATGCTGCCGCCGGCCGGAATCACCACAACGTTTCCGCCCACGTTCGCGCGGAAGGTCTGCGGAATGGGAATCAGCGGCTCGCGATTTCCTTTATAGAGGGTAGACAACCCACTCGGCGAGGCGGGATCCGGAACGACCTGCTCGCTGAAGGTGTCGGTCACGTCCACCAAATTGTTGGTCGATCCCCAGGCGATGCGGTGGTTGTAGCCGTGAATGACGCCGACCACGCCGGCAAAGGTGCTGCCGAACACCGGCTCGTCATCGAGCTCCAGGCCCATCGGAAAGAAAGTCGACGGCACGCCGAGCGCCAGATGCGGATCGTTCGCGATCAGCGGACGGCCATGCTGCGTGAGTGCTCCGGAGACCGCCCACAGGTTCGAGCTGCCGCGTGCCTCGCGGTGAAGAATGCCGCGGAAGACTGGAATGTCGCGCACGCGGTCCAGGTAGTCGCGCATCAGTTCGACGGCGGAGTCGCCATGGCCTTCTTCGTGCGCCCGCTCCATGCCGCGCTGCTCCTTGTCATGTCTCGGGGGGCGCGGCGTGGCGAGCGCTGCATCAGGCACGGTGGCGTTCGGCTCGAAGCCGGCGGAGCGCCACAGGTCCTGGGAGAAGAGCTTCACGCCGTCGAAGCCCAAAGCCAGGCCGGCCTGAACGTAGGATTGCAGGGCGATCGTACGTGTGATGTCCAGCTCGAAGGACAGCGAAAAGGCGACCAGCTTGCCGATCACGACGCTGTCCACCGCCGTCCACGCCTCGACCTGCGTCAGCGCGAGCACCTGGTATTCCGGCGGCAGGGAGTTTTGCGCCTTCAGCCGCGCGTTGACGCCTTCCGCATAGGCATCGATCGCGGCGTGCGTCCGCGCAGAGGCAGCATCGTAGGAGCGCTGCGCCGCGCGCCGCAAGCCGATGGTGCGCAGTTGCACATCGCTGGCGAGCGCCGCCGTGCCGACCAGTTCCGCCAGCGTGCCGCTCGCCAGGCGCCGGTTGTAGTCCATCTGGAACAAGCGCTCGCGCGCGTGCACCCAGCCCTGCATGAAATACAGGTCATGCTCGTTTCTCGCCCGAACATGCGAGATGCCTTCGTCGTCCACCGTGATCGTTGCCGCTTGCAGAAGGCCGGCGAGGGGCTCGGACGTGCGGGAAGAAGTGTCGGCAGCGAAGGCTGCGCCGCCGAGAGTAAATGATGCCGTCAACGCGGCGAGCAGACCGGCGCGAAGCGCGAGTAGTCGCAACATGGTTATTCCCTCCCCCGAGGTGATGAATCAGCCTAGCACGGAATTCCGTGAGGCGGTACCGCCCATTGTTTCAGACACGAAGCGCTCTGCCCATCCCATCAGCATGGGATATCAATTGCCGGTTCACGGCATGAAGCCGCCGCCGTTGACATGAATCGACTGGCCGGTGATATAGCGTGCATCGGGGCCGCACAACATGCGCACCATCGCCGCGATCTCCTCGGGCGCGCCGCGGCGGCCGACGGGAGGCAGCGAGCGGCGCTGATCGGGGCGTTCTGGGGCGCCAGGCAAGCCGCGCACCGTCTCGATGGTTCCCGGCACCACGCAGTTCACCGTGATGTGATGCGGCGCGAGATCGAGCGCCAGCGCCCGCGTCATGCCGGCGAGCCCCGCCTTGGCAGTGATGACGTGAGCGCGGCTATCGGCGCCCTTGTGCGCCGTCAGGCCGCCGATGTTGACGACCGTGCCGCCTCCGGCGCGAATGAGGTGCGGCAGACAGGCCTGGGTGCAGAGAAATGCGCCGTCGAGAACCGTCGAGAGCACATGCCGCCATTCTTCGAAGCGGATCTCGGCGAACGAGGTCTCGACGCGGACCGCGGCATTGTTGACCAGGAAATCGAGCCGCCCGAACTCGCGCACTGCGGCCTCCACCATCGCGGCGACCGCGCGCGCATCGGTCACGTCGGCGATGTGCAGCGCCGCCTTGCCGCCGGCCGACCTGATCATCGCGAGAGTCTGCTCCGCCTCGGCGCGCGAGGTCCTGGCATTGACCATCACCGCGGCGCCGCCCGCCGCGAGCGACCGCGCGATCGCGCGGCCGATGTTGCGCGCGCCTCCGGTCACCAGGGCGACCTTGCCGGCGAGCTCGGCCCCCGGTGTCATTCCGACGCTGCTGGACATTCAGGGCTTCAGCGCGCGGTACAGGAAAGGCAGCGACACGTCCATCCGGTAATCGATGTCGGAGTGATCGTCGTCGAATTCCTCGTAAGTATGCTCGATGCCGGCCTCGTGCAGCCGCCTGGAGAGAATGCGCGAGCCGTAGTGGATGTGATACTGGTCGCGCCAGCCGCAGTCGATGTAGATGCCGCGCAGCGACTTCAGATTCCTCCTGCAGCGCTCTACAAGCCGCACGGGATCGTGCCGCTGCCACTGCCGCCAGCGCTCGGCAAGCAGCTCGCCCGTCTCCAGGTTGAACGGCAAGCGAAAGCCGTTGGGCGCCGCGGGATCAGGGTCGTAGCTGGCCGCCATGCACAGGTTCATGATGCAGTGCCCCTCGGCCGTCGACAGCTTGGGCTTCTTCCATACGGCGGCGAGGAAACGCTTCACGCGCCCGTCGTCCAGGCCGCGTCCGGCGCCCTTTGCAGCGCCCAACGCGTCGTACCGGCCGGGCTTCTGCCTCCTCGCGCGGTATTTCGCGAGCTCGTTCAGCGTGTTCGGCCAGTCATGCCAGTACACGAAGTCGAAATACGCATCTCCCGAATGGTCGGCGATCGCGCCCCAGGTCGACGCGTACTTCATCCCGTGAAGCATCGCGCCGTAGCCGCCCGAGGACTTGCCGAAGCAGCCCCGGTGATCGCGCGAGGCGAGCGTGCGGAACTCGCGATCCACCAGCGGCACAAGCTCCCGCGTCAGATAGTCGGCATAGCGTCCGATGGCGCTGGAATTCACATACTGGTTGCCGCCGAGCGCCGTAAAGCAATCGGGAAAAACGAGGATCGCCGGACCCATCCTGCCCTCGTGAACCAGGCGCGCAGCGCGCTCGGGGACGTTGTCGCTGAAGTTCTTCCACGCCACATGCGCCAGGCCCGAGCCCGTGAACCCGACCAGATCGAACAGCACCGGGAAGCGGCGGCCTCGGCCACGCGCAGCACCTTCGTCGTACTGTGCCGGCAGCCAGACCGCGAGCTTGCGCACGTGCGGATCGCCCAAGGGATTGCCCTTGAGCACTGTCGAGACGTGCTCGAGCATCACGAGGGTCCCGGGTTTCCATCTCGGCCGCTTGAGCGCCATGTTGGCCTATTCTAAAAAAAAGGGGCGCCCTGCGACGCCCCATTGCGTGAAGAGTCCCTGGACAGGCTACCTAAAACAACTAGAAGTTTTCGCGGATGAAGATGACTTCATCCGAGCCCTTGTAGACCCCGAACGTCGCCCGGGCGGAGGGATTCACGTTGTAGGCGCCGCCGGTCCAGTTGCCCTGGAGATACGGGAGATTGGCAGTCGTCGCCGAGACCGGCGCGCCGCCGACGGTAGTGCAGGTGGTACCGCTCGCGCTGGCGCCGAGATTGACCGTGAGAGTAACACCGCCGTTGTTGGCGCTCCCCGGCGCAGCCAGCTGCAACGTTCTGCGCCCGGAGCTCAGCGCGCCACCGCCGCTGATCGCGGTTCCACACGTGGGAGAGCCGCTGAGGTTATTGGTGAAATTGCTCATGGCGACGTTACCCGCCGCGATCGACGTGCAGCTGTCGGCCGTGTTGGTGACGAACGCGTTGTTGGGGGCTCCCAGCCAATATTGCGCCTCCACCTGAACCGGCAGCGCCACGAGCTGCGAGCCGTTCGCACCGCGGATGGCGAGCCGGCCGAAGCGCATTGGCTTGCCGGAACTGAAAGCGATGCCGTTGCCGGCGGTCGCCGTGCCGAAGGCTGCCGGATTGCCGGCAAAGGCGACCGCGTCGGTGTCGATCACGTTGAGCGCCAGCGCGATATCGGCATTGAACGGCGCGTTGGGGGTAGTGCGGGTGAATGCCAATCCTGTACCCGACCCGAACGTGAGCGTGCCGCTGCCGCCGGAAAACGCCGCTATCGCCGGATCGGCCGTGGTCAGTGGCAAGCCGCTGGTGTCGAGCGCGGGCGTGGTGCCTCCCCCGAGAGCGTCGAAACGCGTATAACGCCCGCCCTGGGTGGTGTAGGGGGCCTGGTTGAGGCTGGTGCCTGCCGCATTGGAAAGCTTCATGTAGGCGCCGGCATAGTTGACTGTCGGCGCATTGGTGAGCCCGTTGCTAGTGCCGTTGCGCGCAGTCACCGTCATCACTGCAGTGGGGTAAGTGAACACCGTCCCGACGTAAGTGAACGTGCCGCACACCGTGCCGAAAATGGGCGGCGTGGTATAGGCCACGTTGAAATTGTCGGGAATAAAGCGCCCGAAGCCGCTGACCCCCGTCGTCTGGGCAACGGCGTTGCTGCCGACCCAGCAGCCATACTTCCCGCCGGAGAGCGTGTTGGAGGTGCTCGAGGCAATGCAGTCGACGGGACCCTGATCGACGCCCGTAAATGCAGTATCGCGGACCGCGTCGGCGTTGAGGCCGAAATTGCCGACCTCGCTGTAGAAAAAGCTCGCGCCGGTTGCCGTCCCCGTTCCGACCGGAGCGGCGCCGAAACTTCCGCCTAGGGTGCCCGCGGTTGGGGTTCCCACGACTTTCGTGCTATCGATGCTTGGGGTGCCGTCATAACCCGCTACCGAAGACGCAGTGAGATTGAAATTCGCACCGGTTTTAATGGCGGGCGTTCCCGAGGTGCCGGTTTGGGTCGCATTCGTCGAGGTCACGGTGAACGCCGTCGGCCGGATGGAGAAAGTGTCCGTCGAGCACCCCACCAGGGTGCCTTGCGTCACCCGGACCCGCACTACACGCGACGCATTGGCTTGTATCGGGATGGTGACGGTCGCGCGGCTGGAGGCCCATGCCGGCGAGAGCGAGAACGACTGCCCGGCAATCAGCGTCCAGCTCGAGCGGCAGTCGGTCGAGGCGGTGAGCGCGCCGGAATTGTCGCTCGCATTGAGCAGATCCACCGTGATCGGGTTGGTGCTGTAGCCGGGCTTGACGCCGGTGCGGCTCGCATTCACCGCGACCACATCGAGGTTGAATGCGGTGCCGACGATCTTGGTATAGATGCTCCCCAGGATCGCATTGGCTGCGGTACTGGATTCGAAGACGTTGAACCAACCCGCGTTGCCGCCGGTGTAGGTCGTCTCGCCGATGGCGAAGTCGCCGAATCCCGCGGCGACCGTAAGGCCGTTGGCCTGAGTGCACAGGTTCGTTCCGGGAGTCGCGGTACAGGTCGCGTTCACGGCCGGCGAAGACCAGCTGCCACCGCTGAAGCGCTGGACGATGAACGCCGCCGGGTTGGAACCCGCGTCGTAATCGACCGGCGAGCCGTTGATGTAGTTGAACGTGGCCGTAAATCCGCCGGCGCCCAGGGGAGAGACCGCGCCGTTGGTCAGGGTCCAGTAGCGGTTGACGCTCGCGGCCGAATTGATCGCCGAGCTGCCAATCGAAGGGTGCTCCACGCCGGTGGTGCTCGCGGTGATATTGCCGGCGGTGGTGGTACCGTCGAACGCCAACACCACCGGCGTGTAATTGGCCCCGCTGCCGACTTCGAAGGTGCAGCTGGAAACGCCCGCCGGGATGGCTTTCCGGAGATTGCCCACCACATGGCCGCTGGTGCGGGACACGCTGGTAGCGCACGTCGCGCTCGTGATCAGCACGTTGGCGCCGGTCGTGATGTTCCCGTTGGTCAGCGTGAGCAGCGTGCTCACCGTGACGTTATTGCTGATCGTGAGGCCGGTGCCGCTATTGTTCATCTGCAGGTTGGTGAAGGTGGTCGTCCCGCTCAGCGTCTGCGCGCCGGTGCCGTTGAAAGTGAAGGTCCCGGTCCCGGAATTGAATGTGCCGCTGTTGGAAAAGTTGCCAGCGAGGTTCACCACGGGATTATTGGTCGTCCCTGCGTAGGTCACGCCGGAGGCCAGCGTAAAGTCTCCGGCAACGGTGGTCGTTCCTGCCGCCGGCGTCTTGGTGCCGCTGCCGCTCAGCGTCAGATGGCCGTACGTCTCCGCCGTGGCAGTTTGATTGGTTCCCGAATAATTCACCGTGCTCGTCGCACCCAGCGTATGGGTCGTGTAGTTGGTGGGGAAGGTGTTGGTCCCGCCGATTTTGAGCGTGGCGCCGTTGGAAACGCTGAGCGTGCCGCCGGAAGATGTTCGGTTTGCGAGGAAAGTCGAAAGATCAAGCGTGCCCGTTGAAACGGTAAGATTTCCTGCCGGGGTTACGTTGCCTGTGAGCGTGGCCGTATTGCCGGCGCCCACATTGATCGTGAGATGGTTGAAATTGGATGCGCCTATCTGCGGTGCTGCACCCGTGAAGATCGCTGTTCCGGTGGCCGTGAACGTACCGCCCGATTTCGTCCAGGTGCTCGCGCCCGTGCCGGTGACGGTAATCGTGTTGCCATTGTCAACCAGAGTGCCGGCACTCTGGTTGAACGTGCCGATGGAGATTGCTGTGGCGGCGGTCAGTGTCGTCGATGCGGTAGAGGAGTAATTCAGCGCGCCGGCGACGGTGAACGCAGCGTTACCGGTCATCGTCGCAGTGCCGGAAATGGTCAGGTTGCCGTTAATCGTGGTGACACCGGTCATTGTGTCGGCGCCGCTGCCGCTGAGGGTGAGGTGGTAGTACGTCGTCGGTTTGACTGTTTGCGCCGCGCCGTTGTAGTTCACCGTGTTCCCTGCGGCGCTGGCGGTCAGGGTGGCGATGGCGGAGGTGCCACCGATATTCAAGGTACCAGTAGCTCCGTTTGTCAAGGTACCTGCTCCTGCAAGTGAGGTTGCCACCGTGAGCGTCCCGTTATTCGTATACGTACCTGTCATCGTTACGTTTGGAATTGCAGTAACGGTTGCTCCGCTTAGCGTTCGGGCTGCGCCAGTAAAGGCGTGATCTCCCGTTTGGGAAGTGAACGTGGTGGCGTTGTTCGTCAAGCTATTGCCAAAGCTGAACGTGGGAATTGCCCCTGTGGTGGTTTCATTCCACACGGCGCCGGCATTGAGCGTAACAGCGCCAGTGAAAGTCATAAGGCGACTAGTGCCACTAGTTGAGCCGAAGTTGATCGTGCCGGTAATATTTGTGGCTCCGAGCACGGTTAACTGACGCTGCGCGGTAAATGCGCCAGTGCTGTTGATGGTCAACGCGCCGAAAGTGAGGGTGACGCCGCTGGTGGTGGCGTTAAGTGTGGCACCACTGTTGACTGTCACCGTCGCACCTGCGGCCTGATTTACGTTTACGTCAACGGTAACAGAGCTCGCGCCAGTGGTTGCAATGACGACGACGTCTGTCGACGCACCCCCCGGAACGACCCCGCCAACCCACGTCCCCGTCGCAGACCACAAGCCGCCGGCTGCTGTGCTGGTGAACGTTGCCGCCATCGCCGCCGCAGCCGGCGCAAGCAGCGCAAGCGCGACGATCAAGCGCCCCCAGCGCCACAGGGCTTCCCTCAGCGTGGTTCGCGCAGTGTTCATCGCCATCTCATGCTCCCATACCCTCCCCGCCCTGGCCTGTGAGTAATCCCCAACCTGGCCTGTAATAAATGTTCAGACTCGTGCCGGCGGTCCCCTCCGGCCGACCAGCGGCTTGCGGCGTCGCAACAACTTTGGGCTGGCGCCTCAACCGCACGCGCACCGCGGCGCCGCCGCCGTGGAATCCTTGCATTTGGCAACCGACGCCTGCATCTGGCGCTCGACGTAGCCGCCGGCTGGCGCGGCGTTGGGACAACTTCCGGCGGAGGGTTGATTGCACGCCGTTGCCACGAGCTGGAACATGCGCACGTTGCGGTTGCCCTCCGTGGTGTCCGCAGTCTGGGCGCAAGTCACGCTCACGGTGAATCCCGACAACGATCCCGCCAGCGAGGAAAGATTGGTGGGAGACGCAGGGCAGCTCGGCATGACGATCGGCGAACAGCTCCCCGCGTTCAGCGTGTTGTTCGGATCGAGCACCTGGCTCGCGCCCCATTCCATCCCGGCGCGCGCGCTCTGGTACGCCCGCACGCCCAGCACGTCGAGCTGGCCGCTCGATTGCTGCATTCCCGTCACCGAAACGATGAACGCGCCGAGCAGCGCCAGCACCACCAGGAGGAAAATCGCGGCGACGATGCTGAATCCCCCCTGGCGGGAGACTTTGAACTTTGAGCTCGGTACTATTTCACGGCGCATTGCTCACGTGCACCTGCTGAAAAAGTTGTATCGATTCACCGCTCTCCACGATCTTCAAGGTCAATGTCACAACGCCTGCCCGCTGCGCGGCGCCGCTCGTCACATAGGTGAAGCTGCAAGCGGCAACATTGCTCGCGAGCAGCGCGTTGTTGGGAGTCGCAGGCGGAGTAGGCTGCGGATCGGCGATTCCGTAGCTCCAGTAGCGCCGCAGCTCGCCTGTGGCTGGATTGCAGGCATAGGTGACCGCGTAGTCGACCACCTGGAAGCGCTTACCTGGCGAAGGAAACGGGAACTGCTTCGCCGGCGCAAGCGTTATCGTGGGCGGGGTGTTGCTCGAGTAGGCCCCGCGGTTGTCGCCGCCATAGGCATTCGCGGTGGTTCCGCTGGCAGCCAGGTTGTAGACCACGATGGACTCGCCGCCCGCAAAGGTCGGCATCGTACCGATCACGTCAAACGAGGCGTCCGCAACCGTGAAGTCGAGGATATCGCCCGCGCCGCTGCTGTCCACTTGCGCCCGATAGCGGCCGCCACCGCTGCTCTGCAGGTATTCCAGGTAGAAGACACCGCTCGCTGCGGGGAACTCGGTGATGCGGATGCTGTTGGGAAGCGCGGTGCGCAGATCGCGCGTGATGCGGCGCAGCGCGGTATCCGCGATGTCGGTCATCTCGGCGCGTCGCGCAGCATCGGCGTAGCCCTCGACCGGCCGGCCGATGAATACTGCAACGGCCGAGGCGATGATCGCGGTGATCGCGATCACGATGATCATCTCGATCAGCGTCACGCCACGTGCGGCGTTCCTTGGTGGTTGGTTGAGGTTAAGGCAGGGCATTTGGCGCGTAGCGCACGCGGTAGCCGTGTAGAACCACGGTGGTGTTGCTGCCCGGCGGCCCGGTCACGGTCACGGTGATCAGCAGCGAATCCGACGCGGGAACAGCGCCCAGGGCTTGATTGGCGACGCTGACCGTCGCCGTGTAAGCGCCGAGTCCGGGGATCGCGGCTCCCGTGAGGTCAGTGATGCCCGTCATGCTGAAGCCGTTGTAGTCATTGACGTTGTCGTAGGGGTTGGTTGCGCTCGTGCGCGTCTCGGGTCCGTAGGGCGGTGTCGCTTCCGGACCGAGGTTCTCGACCGCCGCGGCCGAGGTACAGCCCGTCGCACCCACTGCTGCGCTCAGTGCGGTCGCGGCCTGGGGGTCATCCGGATCGCAATAGGTGAAGGGCTGGAGTTGCACCTCCTCCAGCAGCGCCTCGGCGATCGCGAGAGCTTGTTTCTGGATCATGGGGTCTGCGCTGGCGCGCGTCGCCATACTCAGCGCGCCGACCACGCCGGCGACTGCGATGCTGACGATCACGATGAACACGATCAGCTCAACCAGCGATACTCCGTGCTCGGCGCGGGGCCGATGACCTCCCGCCCGCGGTTCAGCGATGCGCATACCCGGTTTGGGATTCGACCACGATCTGCCGCGCCGGGTCGCCGGTGATGGTGCTGGTCAGGGTGATGGTCGCCGACGCGCTGGGGCGCCCCAAGCCGTCGAAGCTGAAGTTTCCCACCGGCGAAAGCGTGACGCCGGCCGGCGCGGTCGACTTCAGCGCTGCGCCCGTCGTCGGATGCGTCAGCGTGACGGGTGCGGCGCAGTTGCTGTTCGAGATCGCGCTGACGTCGGTCGCCGATACGCACACGACGATTGAACGCCGCCACGCAATCGCCGTTTTCTGGGCATAGCGCACGACGGCTTGCGCTTCATCGTAGAAGCCGCGCGACGCGAAGCCCGTCCAGGAGACAAAGCGCGGCGCGACCATCACCGCGAGGATGCCGATGATGACGATCGTCATCACCAGCTCGGCGAGGGTGAATCCACGGCCTCTTGCACGTGGCCGCAGGCTCATTACTGCGCGTTGGTAGGAGCTAAAGCGATCGGCGTTGCGTAGTCCGTCGGGCAGGTATGGACTTGGCAAACACCTCCGGAAAATTCTAGGCGCAACGGTACTGTCACGCCAGTGCAATTCGCGGCGCTGCTCGGTGCAGGACCGCCGAGCAAGCTGCCGACCAACGTCGCGCAGGTAGCTGCGTCCTTGTACGTCAAGCCGCCGCCGATATCAGGGTAGCCGGCGGCATTCATCGTGATCGGCGTGCCGCCGTCGGGCGTTACCGTCCCGGTCGCCCCTTGCGCTATCCATCTCGAGTGAACGATCTGGAGCGCCGAGTTCAGGCCGCCAGTGACGCCACTGCGAGCAGCGGCCAGCGCGTCAGTGCTTAGGTCGAGATATCGCGGCACAGCGATCGACGCCAGGATGCCGAGAATCACGATCACCATGATCAGCTCTATCAGTGTGAAGCCCTGTTGATCTCGGTGCATACGCCTGCCCCTTCCCGGGTACAAGTCTACCGATTATTGCAAATATATCAACCGGATGCGAATGCTATTTCGTGAAGAGGTTAACATTTCGCGCGGTCCCGCCAGCGGGCTTCACGATTAATGACGCGGGCGGAAAAAAGGCGCCACGGGCGCCTTTGATTTCCCGGCGTGGTGTCTTAGCTGCGGGTCGCCGCATAAGCGCGCCCAAAGAAGGGTCAACTGTATCCGCGCGGCCGATCAGGACGAAGCGCGACTACGAAGGCGCGTTAGCCGTCTTCAGTGATTTATGACACAACCCCGGACCGTCCGATTTGCCAATTTGCCAAACGAGCTAGCAGAGCTGGGTTTATTTAATTACGCTTGGAAACCGCGGCAGGGAGAGCTCCGCGATTTTATAAAGAAGGAGGACCTATGCTGAAGTGTCACCGCGTACCCGGAAGGTACTCTGCGTTTGCGAAATCGTTCATGTACGTGCTGTTGCTGCCCGTGGCGATTTTTTGGGGATGCTCCAGCAGCGTCATGGTCCGCGTTCCCCCTCGGATGGATCTGACGGGTTATCAGACCATGGGCATCATCCAGTTTGCGTCCAATGCCGACGCGACGATCAACCAATACGCGACGCAGCAATTTCAGGAGCACGTCCAAGCCGCCCAGCCCGGCACCCGCTTCATCGAGCTGGGAACCCAAGAGTCGGTTCTGGCGGCGATTGGCGCCAAACAGCTCGACGTGGACGCCATCAAGAAGATCGGAGAAAAGTACGGCGTGGCGGCGGTCTTCCATGGGAACATCGCTTATTCCGAACCGAGAACAGACATAAGAGTGAGCGACGTGACCAAGCTGCAAGGCGGCGTGCAGTCGGAGATCAAGGGGGATATTTTCAGCAAGCTGATGGAAACGAGGACAGGAGCCAGCGTTTGGAGCAGCTCGGCTTGGGCTACGAAACCGATCGGCGGCCTCGTGTCAGGGGAACAGGGGGTCGCCGTGGCGATGAGGAAGTCGAACCCGCGCTTCGAGATGATTCCCTCGATGGTCTACCACCTGACGACTGACTTCCGGGAATCCACCGTCCGGCAGAGGGTAAAATAGCCGCTGGAGTTCGCCTCCCCAACAAAAAAAAGGGCGCCCGAAGGCGCCCTTTGCCTGACGATGAAAAGCGGGTTCAGCTGCCTCCTGCGGTCGTCGCTTCCGCGGGCGGGGCCTCGGGCGCGCTCACCGGCATCTCGGCCAGCACCGGCTCCGCGGCCTGTGCCTTGCGGATCATGTGATACGCCAGGCCGGTGCCCGCCGGGATGAGGCGGCCGACGATCACGTTCTCCTTCAGGCCGCGCAGCTCGTCGCGCTTACCCATGATCGCCGCCTCGGTCAGCACGCGGGTGGTCTCCTGGAAGGAGGCCGCCGAGATGAACGAGTCGGTCGACAGGGACGCCTTGGTGATGCCGAGCAGGATGTTGCGATATCCGGCCGGCTTCTTTTGCGCCTTCACGGCTTTCTCGTTCTCCTCGAGCAACTCGGCACGCTCGACCTGCTCGCCCTGGATGAACGGCGTGTCGCCCGGCTCGTCGACCTCGATCCGCCGCAGCATCTGGCGCACGATCACCTCGATGTGCTTGTCGTTGATCTTCACCCCTTGCAGGCGGTACACGTCCTGCACCTCGTCGATGATGTAACGCGCAAGCTCCTCGATGCCGAGCAGGCGCAGCAGGTCGTGCGGATCCACAGGACCGTCGACGATCATCTCGCCCTTGTTCACCACCTGGCCGTCGTGCACCAGCAGGTGCTTGTCCTTGGCGATCAGGTACTCATGCTCCTGCTTGTCGAGATCGGTGATCACCAGGCGCTGCTTGCCCTTGGTGTCCTTGCCGAAGCTCACCGTGCCGGTGACCTCAGCGAGGATGCCCGCGTCCTTGGGAGAACGCGCCTCGAACAGCTCCGCCACCCGCGGCAGACCGCCGGTGATGTCGCGCGTCTTCGAGACTTCCTGCGGGATGCGCGCCAGCACTTCGCCGACCTGCACCTGCTGGCCGTCGCGCACGGCGATCACCGCGCCTACCGGGAAGCTGATGTTCACGGCGTGGTCGGTACCCGCGATGCGCACTTCTTCGCCGGCCTCGTTGATCAGCTTGACCGAGGGCCGCTGGCCTTTGCTCGTGGCCGTGGTGCGGCGCTTGGCATCGATGACCACGAGGGTCGACAGGCCGGTGACGTCGTCGATCTGCTTCGCGACCGTGGAGCCTTCCTCGACGTGCTCGAACTTCACCGTTCCGGCGTACTCGGTAATGATCGGCCGGTGGTGCGGGTCCCAGTTGGCGAGCGTCTTGCCCGCGCGCGCGCTGTCGCCGTCGCTCACCTGCAGCGTCGCGCCGTACGGCACCTTGTGGCGCTCGCGCTCGCGGCCGTTGTCATCCGCAATGATGATCTCGCCCGAGCGCGAGATCACCACTTTGTCTCCCTTCGCGTTGCTTACATACCGCATGGTTGGAGTGAACCGCACCGTGCCGGAGGACTTGGCTTCGACGTGACTTTGCACCGCGGTCCGCGATGCCGCGCCGCCGATGTGGAAGGTCCGCATCGTCAGCTGCGTGCCCGGCTCGCCGATCGACTGCGCCGCAATGACGCCGATCGCCTCGCCGACGTTGACCAGCGAGCCGCGGCCGAGATCGCGTCCGTAGCACTTGGCGCAGACGCCCCAACGGGTATCGCAGCTGAGCGGGGTCCTTACCTTGACCTCGTCAATGCCGAGATTGTCGATCGCATCGACCGCGTCCTCGTCGAGGAGCGATCCGGCGGCGAACAGCACATCCTGCGTCTCGGGGTGTGACAGGTCGATCGCCAGCACGCGGCCGAGAATGCGCTCCTTCAGCGCCTCGACCACTTCGCCGCCTTCCACCAGCGCCTTCATCGAGACGCCGTTCTGCGTCGCGCAATCGTCCTCGGTGACGACCAGGTCCTGGGTGACATCGACCAGGCGGCGGGTCAGGTAGCCGGAGTTCGCGGTCTTGAGCGCGGTATCCGCCAGGCCTTTGCGCGCGCCGTGCGTCGAGATGAAGTACTGCAGCACGTTCAACCCCTCGCGGAAGTTGGCCGTGATCGGCGTCTCGATGATCGAGCCGTCGGGCTTGGCCATCAGGCCGCGCATGCCCGCCAGCTGCCGGATCTGCGCCGCCGAGCCGCGCGCGCCGGAGTCGGCCATCATGTAGATCGAGTTGAACGCCTCCTGCTTCACCTTCTTGCCGTGGCGATCCACCACCTCTTCGGAGCCGAGCTGCTCCATCATCGACTTGCCGACCTGCTCGCCGCAGCGCGACCAGATGTCGACCACCTTGTTGTAGCGCTCGCCGGCCGTCACCAGGCCGGAGGTGTACTGGTGCTCGATCTCCTTCACCTCGGTCTCGGCCGACTTGATCAGCTCCTGCTTCTGCGCCGGGATGGTCATGTCGTGCACGCCGAACGAGATGCCGGCGCGCGTGGCGATGCCGAACCCGGCCTGCATCAGCTTGTCGGCGAAGATCACGGTCTCGCGCAGCCCGCAGCGCCGGAACGCGGCGTTGATCAGGCGGCTGATTTCCTTTTTCTTGAGCGGCTTGTTGAGCAGCTCGAAGGGCAGCCCCGCGGGCAGGATCTCGGAGAGCAGCGCGCGGCCGACGGTGGTTTCGTAGCGCGTGACCTTCTCCGTGACTTCGCCATCCTCGGCGACGTCCTTCTCCTTGATCCGCACCCAGACGCGGGCGTGCAGAGCGACCTGCCGGGAGTCATAAGCGCGCGTGACTTCGGCGAGGTCGGAGAAGCTCATGCCCTCGCCCTTGGCGTTGATGTGCTCGCGCGTCGCGTAGTACAGGCCCAGCACGATATCCTGCGACGGCACGATGATCGGCTCGCCGTTGGCGGGAGAGAGCACGTTGTTCGAGGCGAGCATCAGCGTGCGCGCCTCCATCTGCGCTTCCAGCGACAACGGCACGTGCACCGCCATCTGGTCGCCGTCGAAGTCGGCGTTGAACGCCGCGCAAACCAGCGGATGCAGCTGGATCGCCTTGCCCTCGATCAGCACCGGCTCGAACGCCTGGATGCCCAGACGATGGAGTGTCGGCGCGCGGTTGAGCAGCACCGGGTGCTCGCGGATCACTTCCTCGAGGATGTCCCACACCTCCGGAACTTCCTGCTCCACCAGGCGCTTGGCAGCCTTGATGGTAGTGGCGAGGCCGAGAAGCTCGAGCTTGTTGAAGATGAAGGGCTTGAACAGCTCGAGCGCCATCTTCTTCGGCAGGCCGCACTGATGGAGCTTGAGCTGCGGTCCCACCACAATCACCGAGCGGCCGGAGTAGTCGACGCGCTTGCCGAGCAGGTTCTGGCGGAAGCGCCCGCCCTTGCCCTTGATCATGTCGGCGAGCGACTTGAGCGGCCGCTTGTTGGCCCCGGTCATCGCCTTGCCGCGGCGGCCGTTGTCGAGCAGCGAGTCGACCGCCTCCTGCAGCATGCGCTTCTCGTTGCGCACGATGATCTCGGGCGCTTTCAGCTCCAACAGACGCTTCAGTCTGTTGTTTCTATTGATTACCCTTCTATACAAGTCATTGAGATCTGACGTGGCAAAGCGACCCCCATCCAGCGGCACGAGCGGGCGCAGCTCGGGCGGCAGCACCGGCAGCACCTCCATGATCATCCAGTCGGGCTTGATGTTGGACTGCTTGAAGCCCTCCATCACTTTCAGGCGCTTGGCGATCTTCTTGATCTTGGCGTCGGACGAGGTCGCCTGGAGATCCTTGCGCAGGTTGTCGAGCTCCTTGTTGAGGTCGAGCGAGCGCAGCAGCGCGCGGATCCCCTCGGCGCCCATGGCGGCGGAGAAGTCGTCGCCGAACTCCTCCACTTTGGCGAGGTAGTCGTCCTCGGTGAGAAGCTGGCAGCGCTTGAGCGGCGTCAGCCCCGGATCGGTGACCACATACGCCTCGAAGTACAGCACGCGCTCGATGTCGCGCAGCGTCATGTCGAGCACCAGGCCAAGCCGCGAGGGCAGCGACTTCAGGAACCAGATGTGCGCCACCGGGCTCGCGAGCTCGATATGGCCCATGCGCTCGCGCCGTACTTTCGCGAGCGTGACTTCGACGCCGCACTTTTCGCAGATCACGCCGCGGTGCTTGAGGCGCTTGTACTTGCCGCACAGGCACTCGTAGTCCTTGATCGGCCCGAAGATCTTGGCGCAGAACAGGCCGTCGCGCTCGGGCTTGAAGGTGCGGTAGTTGATGGTCTCCGGCTTTTTCACTTCGCCGTAGGACCACGAGCGGATCTTCTCGGGCGAGGCGAGCCCGATCTTGATCGCGTCGAACTCCTCGTCCTGCTGGACCTGCTTGAAGAGCTCAAGAAGCGCTTTCATTAGTACCTCTCCAGATCGATGTCGATGCCAAGGGAGCGGATCTCTTTCACGAGCACGTTGAACGACTCGGGCATGCCCGCGTCGATCTTGTGGTCGCCCTTGACGATGTTCTCGTAGACCTTGGTGCGGCCGTTGATGTCGTCGGACTTGACCGTGAGCATCTCCTGCAGCGTGTAGGCCGCGCCGTAGGCTTCGAGCGCCCAGACCTCCATCTCGCCGAAGCGCTGGCCGCCGAACTGCGCCTTGCCGCCGAGCGGCTGCTGCGTGACCAGGCTGTACGGTCCGGTCGAGCGCGCGTGCATCTTGTCGTCGACCAGGTGGTGGAGCTTCAGCACGTGCATGTAGCCCACGGTCACCGGACGGTCGAAGGCCTCGCCAGTGCGACCGTCGTGCAGCGTCACCTGACCTGAGACCGGCAAACCCGCCATCTCCAGCATGGCGTTGATCTCCGCTTCCGCCGCGCCGTCGAACACCGGTGTGGCGAACGGCACGCCTTCCTTGAGGTTGTGCGCGAGTTGCAGCACTTCCTCGTCGCTCAGCTTCGAGAGTTCCTCTTCCTTGCCGCTCGCGCCGTAGATTCGCTCGATGATTTTCTTGATTTCACCGATTTTCTGCTGTTGCTTGATGAGCTCGCCGATCTTCAATCCCAGCCCCTTGGCCGCCCAGCCGAGGTGCGTCTCGAGAATCTGGCCGACGTTCATCCGCGAGGGCACGCCCAGGGGGTTGAGAACCAGGTCCACCGGCGTGCCGTCAGCCATGTGCGGCATGTCCTCGACCGGCACGATCTTGGAGATGACGCCCTTGTTGCCGTGACGCCCCGCCATCTTGTCGCCGGGCTGCAGGCGCCGCTTCACCGCCACGTACACCTTGACCATCTTCAGCACGCCCGGCGGCAGCTCGTCGCCCTGCGTGAGCTTCTTCCGCTTCGCCTCGAACATGGCGTCGAACTCGCGCCGCTTCTGCGCGAGCGATTCCTTCAGGCCCTCGACCTGCGCCGCCGCCTCCTCGTTGGCGAGGCGGATGTCGAACCAGTCGTATTTCTCGACGGTGTCGAGGTAGGCCTTCACCACCTTGGTGCCCTTGGCGAGGCGCTTGGGGCCGCCGTTGGCAGTCTTGCCGGTCAGCAGGCGCTCGAGGCGCTCAAAGGTATCGCTTTCTACTATCCTCATCTGGTCGGCGAGGTCGGTCTTGTAGCGCTTGAGCTCGTCCTCGATGATCGACTGGCTGCGCTTGTCGCGCTCGATGCCTTCGCGCGTGAACACCTGCACGTCGATCACCGTGCCGGAGATCCCGGATGGAACGCGTAGCGACGTGTCTTTGACGTCACTCGCTTTCTCTCCAAAAATTGCGCGCAGCAGCTTCTCCTCGGGAGTGAGCTGGGTCTCGCCCTTCGGCGTCACCTTGCCCACCAGCACGTCGCCCGCCTCGACTTCGGCGCCGATGTAGACGATGCCCGACTCGTCGAGGCGCGCCAGCTGCGCTTCCGAGAGGTTCGAGATGTCCCGCGTGATCTCCTCGGGACCGAGTTTGGTGTCGCGCGCCACCACCGTCAGCTCCTCGATGTGGATCGAGGTGAAGCGGTCTTCCCCAACAACGCGCTCTGAAATGAGGATCGAGTCCTCGAAGTTGAACCCGTTCCACGGCATGAAGGCGACCAGCATGTTCTGGCCGAGCGCGAGCTCGCCCAGATCGGTCGATGCGCCGTCGGCGACCACGTCCGCTTTCGCGAGACGCTCGCCCTGCTTCACGATCGGGCGCTGGTTGATGTTGGTGTTCTGGTTCGAACGCGTGTACTTGGTCAGCTTGTAGATATCGACGCCCACGTCGCCCGCGACGGTCTCGTCGTCGTTGACGCGCACCACGATGCGGTTGGCATCGACATAGTCGACCACGCCGCCGCGCAACGCGATCACGCACGTGCCGGAGTCGATCGCCGCGGTGCGCTCGACGCCGGTACCGACCAGAGGTTTCTCCGGGCGCAGGCACGGCACCGCCTGGCGCTGCATGTTGGAGCCCATCAGCGCGCGGTTGGCGTCGTCATGCTCGAGGAACGGGATGAGCGAGGCCGCGACCGACACGATCTGCGACGGCGCCACGTCCATGTACTGCACTTCCTCGGGCGACTTCAGCTCGAATTCGTTCTTGAAGCGGCAAGACACCAGGGTGTCGACCAGCCTACCGTTCTTGTCGATCGAGGCATTCGCCTGAGCGATGACGTAGTTGCCCTCCTCGATCGCCGAAAGGTAGGCGATCTCGTTGGTGACCTTGCTGTCCTTCACCTTGCGGTACGGTGTCTCGAGGAAGCCGTACTTGTTCGTGCGCGCGTAGAGCGCGAGCGAGTTGATCAGGCCGATGTTCGGGCCTTCCGGCGTCTCGATCGGGCATACCCGCCCGTAGTGCGTCGGGTGCACGTCGCGCACTTCAAATCCTGCTCTTTCCCTAGTAAGACCACCTGGCCCCAGCGCCGACACGCGTCGCTTGTGAGTGATCTCCGACAGCGGGTTGGTCTGGTCCATGAACTGCGACAGCTGCGAGGAGCCGAAGAACTCCTTGATCGCCGCCGAGATCGGCTTGGCGTTGATCAGGTCGTGCGGCATCAGGTTCTCGGACTCCGCTTGCGAGAGGCGCTCCTTCACGGCGCGCTCGACTCGAACTAGGCCCGCCCGGAACTGGTTTTCCGCCAGCTCGCCGACCGAGCGCACGCGGCGATTGCCGAGATGGTCGATGTCGTCGATCTCGCCGCGGCCGTTGCGCAGCTCGACCAGGATGCGGATCACTTCGACGATGTCCTTCGGGCTGAGCGTCAGGCGCGGCTCGATCTTGACCTCGAGCTTGCCTTTGTCGATGCCTTTGGATTTGAGGTCATGGAACATCTTCTCCACGACCGCCTGCGCCTCGGCCTCGGCTCCGATGCCCTCCAGGCTCGCCTTGCCGAGCGAAAGCTCGGGGGCGTGCTTGAAATAGGTGCGCAGCTCCTCCTCGGCTTCCTTCGACAGCGCGATGCCCTTGAAGCGCAGCTGCCAGCTACTCTCGTTCGGCGCGCCGATGCGGCGGTTGAACTTCATGCGGCCCACCGCCGAGAGATCGTAGCGCTCCTCGGCGAAGAACAGGCCGTTGAACAGCGCCTCGACCGCGTCTTCCGTCGGCGGCTCGCCGGGCCGCATCATGCGGTAGATCGCCACGCGCGCCGCGTTCATGTCCGCGGTCTCGTCCGCGCGCAGCGTCTGGGAGATGTAGGGCCCCTGGTCGAGGTCGTTGGTGAACAGCGTCTGGATCTTGCCGACCCTCGCCTCGCGCAGCTTGGCGAGCAGGGTCTCCGTGATCTCCTCATTCGCGTTGGCGATGATCTCGCCGGTGTCGCTCGCCACGACGTTGTGCGCGAGGGTGCGCCCGAGGATGAACTCGTCGGGGGCGGTGATCTTCTTGATGCCTGCCGCCTCCATGTCGCGGATGTGCTTCACCGTGATGCGCTTGTCCTTGGCGACGACCACCTTGCCCGACTTGTCGGTGATGTCGAAACGCGCCACCTCGCCGCGCAGCCGCTCGGGCACGACTTCGAACAGCACGTGATTCGGCTCGATGTGGAAGGTATCGAACGCGAAGAATTCCTTCAGGATCCGCTCGGGCGTGTAGCCGAGCGCCTTCAGCAGGATCGTCACCGGCATCTTGCGGCGCCGGTCGACACGGAAGAACACGATGTCCTTGGGGTCGAACTCGAAATCGAGCCAGGAGCCGCGGTAAGGAATGATGCGCGCGGAGAACAGCAGCTTGCCGCTGGAGTGCGTCTTGCCGCGATCGTGCTCGAAGAACACGCCCGGCGAGCGGTGCAGCTGCGACACGATGACCCGCTCGGTGCCGTTGATGATGAACGAGCCGGTGGTGGTCATGAGCGGGATCTCGCCCATGTAGACCTCCTGCTCCTTCACCTCCTTGGTGGTCGGCTTGGGCGCCTCCTTGTCCATGATCACCAGGCGCACTTTGGCGCGCAGCGGGCTGGCGTAGGTCAGGCCGCGCTGCTGGCATTCCTTGACGTCGAACGGCGGCTCGCCGAGCGAATAGCTCACAAACTCGAGCCTTGCATTCCCCGAATGGCTAACGATGGGGAAGATCGAGGTGAACGCCGCCTGCAGGCCCTCGTTCCGGCGCGACTCAGGCGCGACGTGCGCCTGCAGGAACCCGGTATAGGACTCGAGCTGGGTCGCGATCAGGAACGGCACCTTCTGCACGATGGCCCGTTTCGCGAAGCTCTTGCGGATGCGTTTACGCTCGGTCAATGAATAGGTCATGAAGACTCCTGAAAACCTGATTTCAAAGGGGGTTTCCCTTTGACGCGGAAGGCCGGGGAGGGTCTCTGTGACCCGCCCCGGGTTCCGAAGTTCCTTACTTGATTTCGACCTTCGCTCCGGCGTCGCTCAGCTTCTTCGCGACCGTCTCGGCCTCGGCTTTCGATACGCCTTCCTTCACCGCCCTGGGCGCACCGTCGACCAGGTCCTTGGCCTCTTTCAGGCCCAGGCTCGTCACCTCGCGCACGGCCTTGATCACGTTCACCTTGTTGTCGCCCACGGCATTCAGCATCACCGTGAACTCGGTCTTCTCCTCCGCCGGCGCGGCGGCAGTAACACCGCCCGCTGCAGGGCCAGCTACTGCGACCGCTTGCGCGGCCGACACGCCGAACTTCCCTTCCATGTCCTTGATGAGCTGCGACAGCTCGAGGACCGTCATGTCGGAAATGGCTTCCAGAATCTGCGCTCGTTCCATTGCTTCTCTCCTGATTCGAAATGGGTTCCTGATTAAGCAGTCGTCTTTTCTTTCGCGTCGCGAACCGCGGCGAGGGTGCGGACGAACCTGCCCGGCACCTCGCTCAGCGTGCGCACCAGCCTGGTCATCGGCGCCTGCATGGTGGCCATCAGCTTCGCCAGCAGCTCTTCGCGGCTCGGCAGCAGCGCCAGCGCCTTGACGTCCTTGTCGGACATCACGCTGTTGCGCATCGCGCCGCCGCGAATCACGAACCGCTCGTTTTCCCTGGCGAACTCCGACAGCACTTTCGCGCCGGCGACTGGATCCGCGGCGATGCCGTACATCAGCGGACCGACCATCTTGTCGGCCAGCTTCTCGAACGGCGTGCCCTGGACGGCCCTGCGCGCGAGGGTGTTTTTCAGCACCCGCAGGTACAGCCCCGACTTCCTTGCCTTGGCGCGCAGCTGGGTAATGTGCTCGACGTCCAGGCCGCGATACTCCGCGACGATGACCGCCTGCGCACTCGCCAGCCTGGCCGCGACTTCCGAGACCATTGCTTGCTTCTGCTCCAGACTAAGACCCAAGGTCTACCTCCTTGCGTTGATAAAAGCGGCGACCTTGAATCAGGAACCATTGCCGCATTCCTTCTCCGGGTGCGCCGTCTGCGTAGGGCAATGCGCCGATTAAGTCCTTTCGAACCCCTACGGTCTTTGACAGCAGCCGTCCTTCTGGACGGCAGCCCAAAGTCTTCTGCATCAATGCTGTGCCGAAAGCGATGCCGGATCGACTTTTACGCCGATTCCCATCGTGCTCGACACCGAAAGCTTCTTCAAAAAATTGCCCTTGGTTGCGGCCGGCTTGGCGCGGTTCAGCGCCTCCACCAGCGCAGCGAGGTTGTCGCGCAGCTGCTCCGGCGTGAATGAGGCGCGGCCGATCGTGCATTGCACGATGCCCGACTTGTCGGCGCGGAACTGCACCTGGCCGGCGCGCGCGTTCTTTACCGCCCCGGCGACGTCGGGGGTGACCGTTCCCACCTTCGGGTTCGGCATCAGGCCGCGCGGCCCGAGAATCTGCCCGAGCTGACCGACCACGCGCATCGCCTCCGGCGCCGCGATGACGACGTCGAAATCGATCTTGCCGGCCTTCACCTGCTCGGCGAGATCTTCCATGCCGACGAGATCGGCGCCCGCGGCCTTCGCGGCCAGCGCCTTGTCGCCCGGCGCAAACACCGCGATGCGCACCTTCTTTCCGGTGCCCGCGGGAAGCACGACCGAGCCTCGCACCGTCTGATCGCCCTTCTTGGCATCGATGCCAAGATTCACCGACACATCGACCGCCTCGTCGAATTTCGCAGTCGCGGTTTCCTTCAACAGCTTGAGCGCGTCGATTGCGGGATAGGTCTTGTTGCGGTCGACCTTGCCAACGATGGCTTTCCTGCGCTTGGAGATGTGCGGCATTACATGCCCTCCACGATCACGCCCATCGAGCGCGCGCTGCCCGCCACGGTACGCATCGCCGCTTCGAGGTCCGCGGCGTTCAGGTCGGGCATCTTCGCTTTGGCGATCTCCTCGACCTGCTGGCGCGTGATCTTGCCGACCTTGTCGGTGTGCGGCCGCGGGCTGCCCGACTCGATTCCCGCCGCCTTCTTGATCAGCACGCTGGTCGGCGGCGTCTTGATGATGAAGCTGAAGCTCTTGTCCGCGTACGCCGTGATCACCACCGGCAGCGGCAGGCCCGGCTCCACCTTCTGCGTCTGCGCGTTGAACGCCTTGCAGAATTCCATGATGTTGAGGCCGCGCTGGCCGAGTGCCGGGCCGATCGGGGGCGAGGGGTTCGCCTTGCCCGCCGGCACCTGCAGCTTGATCAAGCCGACAATTTTCTTCGCCATTTAACTCTCCTGTGGGTTCCAACGAGCGCCTGCAGCGCTCTCCCCGTAAAAAATCAAGCTTTCTCGACCTGACCGAATTCCAGCTCGACCGGAGTCGAGCGGCCAAAAATCGTCACCGCCACGCGCAGACGGCTCTTCTCGTAGTTCACGTCTTCCACGGTGCCTTGGAAATCGGTGAACGGGCCATCCTTCACGCGCACCATCTCGCCGGCCTCGAACAGCACCTTCGGCTTCGGCTTTTCCACGCCCTCGCGCATCTGCTGCATGATCGCCTCGACCTCCTTCTCGGGGATCGGGGCCGGCTTGGTGGCCGTGCCGCCGACGAAGCCGGTCACCTTGTTGGTGTTCTTCACCAGGTGCCAGGTGTCGTCGTTCATCTCCATCTCCACCAGCACGTAGCCGGGGAAGAACTTGCGCTCGGACATGTGCTTCTGGCCGCCCTTCATCTCGACCACTTCCTCCACGGGCACCAGGATCTTGCCGAACTTGTCGGTCATGCCGGCGCGGTTGATCCGGTCTTCGAGCGCCCGCTGCACGGACTTCTCGAAACCCGAATACGCGTGCACCACGTACCAGCGCTTGCTCATGTCTTTTTCCAGCCGAGAATCAACTCGTACAGAACCCATTCCAGTGTCTTGTCGCTGATCCATAGAAATACCGCCATCACCACCACAAATGCGAATACCGCTGCGGTCGTCTGCATCGTTTCCTTGCGCGTCGGCCAGACTACCTTCTTGACCTCCTCGACTGCCTCGGCCGCGAACACCGCGAAGCGGCGGCCCGGCTCGCTCATCCACGCCACCGCCGCGCCCGCGACGATGCCGGCAACGACCGCCAGGATGCGCAGCACCAGCGCGCTGTCGGCCAGCCAGTAGTAACCCCAGATGCCGACGCCAACCAGCACGGCGGCAATACCCAGCTTGATCTTGTCGATCATCGTCCGATGCTGGCAGGGGCAGAGGGGGTCGAACCCCCAACCTTCGGTTTTGGAGACCGACGCTCTGCCAGTTGAGCTATGCCCCTGTGGTTACTCAATGATCTTCGCCACGACGCCGGCGCCCACGGTTTTGCCGCCCTCGCGGATGGCAAAGCGAAGCCCCTGTTCCATCGCAATGGGGGTGATGAGGCTCACCACCATCTTCACGTTGTCCCCCGGCATCACCT